>Ga0233447_1000913_pt1 | contig 28024 bp, 25 predicted proteins | sample SI_124_October20_3_FD_183014 | JGI IMG/M metagenome (GOLD analysis project Ga0233447, IMG submission 183014) | Seawater microbial communities from Saanich Inlet, British Columbia, Canada - SI_124_October2016_135_MG | ecosystem: Environmental > Aquatic > Marine > Inlet | place: Canada: British...
CAAATCGAAATATTCAAATAACTCTTCTGGCAGTAAGTGGCGTAGTAGTATTTCCATTTCCATGGATGAAAGATAAAAGAAAACTTTTTATCCCACCAACCCGATAATTAAACTGATCCCTGATAAATGCCAATTTCTGAATTGGAGGTTTAATAAAAAACAGAAAAGCGATTAATTTCAACCAGTTTATTTTTCAGCAGATTTAAAGAAAACCAAATTTTATTACACCCAGGTTAAACAAAAACATTAGGATTTTCTGAAAACTGCGACTGAAAACTATTAACTTCCCTAAACAACTCCCGGCAAACTAATACCATTTATTTTACGATACAAATCGAGGGCAAAAACATCGGTCATTCCCGAAACAAAATCTACAATCGATTGAATTTTAATATAAACAGAATCACTTTCAGTTTTGTATTGTTCGGGTAAAAGTGAAAAGATTTTTTTACTATACAAATCTTTGGGGTTCATAATTGCGCCAACAAACTCATCCAATAAAGTTCCAATAATTTTGTAACCTGCAATTTCAATTTCAACCACAGAACGATGCGCATAAACCTGAGAAAAAGAGATCTCTTTTACTAAATTCATTGCATCGGCTTGTTTGTTTTGTAACGATGCAATTAAACTTCCGGTAAAAATACCTTCTAAAATATTTTCTCTGTTTTCTTCAAATATACGGGTGCTTTCATAAATCAATTTTCCAATAACCCCAGCACGCAAATAACTAATTTGCTCGTTTTTATCCGAAACCCGTGCTAATGTATTTTCAATACTTACCAGGCTCTTTTTATCATTTTTATTATCGTAAAAACCCAAATACAAATTTTTGGTTTCGTTAAAACTTAATATCCCCAATTTAAATGCATCTTCCAAATCCATAATTTGGTAACAAATATCGTCGGCTGCCTCTACCAAATAAACCAGCGGATGTCTCACAAAACTTTCCAAATTGTCGGGTTGCGAAATAATCTCAAGTTCTTCCGCAATTTTCTGATAATCATTTTTTTCCGATTGGAAAAATCCGAATTTAGGTTTGCTTGCCAAAACAGATTCAAACGGATATTTTACAATACTTGCAAGAGTTGAATAAGTGAGTGCAAAACCACCCGGTCGTTTGCCATTAAACTGGTGAGTTAAAAGTCGAAAAGCATTTGCATTACCATCGAAATGCGTAAAATCTTTCCACTCTCCTTCGGTAAGTTTCGATTGAAATTCTTGTCCGCCACCCTTCATGAAAAAGTTAGAAATAGCAGCTTCCCCCGAATGCCCAAAAGGTGGATTCCCTAAATCGTGAGCCAAACAAGCTGTTGACACGATAGTTCCTATTTCGGGAATTAATTTGTTTTCAGGATTTTCAGGAATTAATTTTTCGGAAAGCAAATTACCAAGCGAGCGCCCCACACTGGCTACTTCTAAACTATGTGTTAACCGGTTATGAACAAAAATATGCTCGGGCAGCGGAAAAACCTGCGTTTTATTTTGCATTCGTCTAAAAGGCGAGGAAAAGATTATTCGGTCGTAATCTCGCTGAAACTGTGTTCGATCTTCCGATTTTTTTGAAGAAGACCAGCTTTCCATCCCCAACCGTTTTGTTGAAAGTAATTTATTCCAATTCATATATTTTTGTTCTGTTACGAATTTAATTGAAAGAAAATTAACAAATCACAAGCACCAAAATACAAATAAATAACAAACGCCAAAATCTCAATATTCTAAACGGGTTCTTGCATTTAAACATTGATATTTATCAAGCTGTTGCCGGACATGTTTACAATTTGTCTTCTTTTATTTGGTCCTTCAATTCACAAATTGTATGTCGAAAATTGTTTTACCTGTTTAGAAAGTTCACGTGCCCGATTGTCGCTTACCTGGTTTAAACGTTCCCAAAATTGTGGCCCATGATTTTTAACTTCGGTGTGGACCAGTTCGTGCAAAAGAATATAATCGATCAGTTCATCCGGCAGTTTCATCATTTGTAAATTCAAACTAATATTATTTTTCGACGAGCAACTTCCCCAGTTTCGTTTATTGTTCCGAATAGTAATTCTACTAAAACTAAATCCGTTTAAATTGGCCAACTCGTTTAACTTTGCAGGCAGTATTTTTTTTGCTTCAAACCGATAAACATCTGTTATTATTTTTTCGATAAACAAGCGCGAATTCTCCTTATTAAAATCATCGATTGTAATTTCAATTAAACTATCTTTTATTTCAGCTTTGTTTTTTTCTCCGGCTATAAAAGTAATTGAATATAATTTTGTTTTTAATACGAAACCATCTTCAAACATAAATTTTTGTTCATTGTATTTTTCTTGTTGACTCCGAATCCATTGTTCATTTTTATCGACAAATTTTGCAACTTTTTTAAGCGAAACATAAAAAGGAAAAGAAACTAACACAGATTTGTCGGGTTTTACGCTAATCTTTATATTTTTAGATCGTCGATTTTGAGAAAAAGTAACAATTCCGATATTTTTAAATTGAACTACTTTGATTGCCATTCGTTAATATAAAAAATAAAACCAAAGATATTAATTATGAAAGATAATAAAATGGAAGTTTTTAGCAACCTCACAAAACACGATACGGTAGTTGCCATCGAAGAAAAAATATTGCCGGGAAGCCTTGTGTTCGATTCACTAAATCCGTTTCCGGGGTACTACCACGAAACGCCAACCAATGTTCGGCCAATTTACCTGTACCTTGTTTTAGACAAACAATATACTCTAGAACGGGTATTAAGGGCTTCACAAAGTATTGCAAAAGAGTACAATTGGGATTTAGATGCAGGCAAAGGTTACATGAGCATCGGGTCTGAATTTTTAAATGTAATTCGTGTAAGACACTTGCCTGAATTGGATTTGGTAGGAAAAATACAGGAAGCTTACATAAATCATAACATTAATTTTTTAATGAATAAAAAATTAAAAGGCAAACTCCAGGTTGAAGTAAAAATTTCAAAATTTTTAATGCTCGAAGAAATTGGCGAAGGAGTTTATATTAACCCGAAAGAACCAAGTTTCGGATACATTGAAATTCCGAAATACCTTCATCGCGAGGCATTTGCGAAAGTATCGATGGATGTTAAATACAATTGGGATGGATCGGAATACGACGCAGCAAGTGGTTCGTTTTATAATAACGGTAAATTATCGGAGGTGGTAAGAATTCTGTCGAATAAAAATAATGCCAATTATCTTTTAAAAATAAGGCAATTGTACCTCGATAAAATCAGGTAAAAAAACAAATTCGTCAAAAGATAAATAAAGGTGACAAATGAATTTAGCTATTCATTTGTCGCCTTTTTATTTTGCTATTTTAAAAAACACAGGTTTTTTAATTTGGAAATGTTTCAAATTGCCGATTTTAAATCAAACTTTTTTTGTTTTTACTAACTTTGTGATTTCAAGAGCTAAAGCATAAAAAGTCAATTTAAACCAACGAAACCAATGGGAAGCATTAAGAAAATATCTGTTCTATTTATTGTTACAATAGTAATTGTTGTAATAATTGCACTACTCTATTTTTCAGGTATTTTTATACCAACATCACTAAAAACAGGTTCTTTCGAAACCATTGTTGTCGATCGGGGAATGGTTATTTCAACCACCCACGCCACTGGTATTGTTGAATCGGAAAACGAAGTAATTGTGTTAAGTCCCGCAGCAAGTATTATAAAAAATATTTTAAAAGAACCTGGAAGCCGTGTAAAAGAAGGCGAAACAATTGTACAGCTAAATTCAGAAACCGTTCAAAACGAAATTGAAAAGCTAAAAGATCAACTTGAAGTAAAAAGGAATAACCTGGATAAAACCCGGTTAAATGCCCAAAGTTCAACGCTCGATTTAGAATATAACGAAGAGGTAAAAAAACTTAAAATCACTTCTCTAAAATCGCAACTTACCGACGAACAACAATTACTTGAAGTTGGAGGGATTTCACCGGCGAAACTTGATAAAACCGCACAGGAAATTACCCTGGCAGAAAAAGATTTATCAATGATGATTGAAAAAAATTCAATTCGCTTAAAACAATTAGCAACCGACGAAAAAGGGCTTTTACTACAAATTAGAATGGACGAAAAAGTGCTGGAAGAAAAGCAGGAATTACTTTCAAAAATGAATGTTAAGGCACCTTCGGCAGGAATAATCCTCAATATTTCGGGCAGCGTAGGCGAAAAAACAAGTACCGATAAAATGTTGATCCGAATGTCCGATTTAACTTCTTTCAAATTAACCGGCTCAATTGAAGAACAATTTGCAAATCAAATAAAAACCGGGAAACAGGTTTACGTTACTGTTGAATATGAACAACTTGAAGGTTTAATCGGAAATATTACACCGATGGTGGAAAACAAAAAAATTCAGTTTAATGTACATCTAAAAGAGAGCAGCCACCCTAAATTAATTGCCAATCAAAATGTTCAAATCTTAATCATCAACAATCAAAAAGAAAATTCGTTACGGATAAATAAACTTCCATCGTTTGAAAAAGGGAAAAAACACAATGTTTTTGTAATTGAAGGCGATAAAGCAGTAAAAAGGGAAATTACATTTGGGATTATTGGTAACGATTATTGTGAAATACTTTCAGGGCTAAATGATGGTGATGTGATTATTTCGGAGGGCATAAATGCGTATCGGCATTTAAATGAAATAGAAATTCAAAACTAAAATCCAAAAAAATGAAAAAAAAATCATCTTTTATTTTATTGGTTTTTCTGTGTGCCATAAATCCACTTTTTGCGCAAAACGATACCATTAAATATGTTTTGAATTTGGATGATGTTATTGGGATGGCCATTTCACAATCGTCGGCGATAAAATATGTTCAGAACCAAAATATAAACTATTATTGGCGGTATCGGAATTTTAAGACCCGGTTTCGGCCACAGTTGGTTTTGTCTGGCGATCTTCCCGACTACTCCCACACTACAAGCCCGATAACACAGCCCGATGGAAGTATCGAATTCAAACAAGTTTCTAATCTTGCTGCTTCAACCACATTGTCGTTAAATCAATCCATTCCCCAACTTGGCACTTACATCTGGGCAGGTACTTCTGCTTATGGAATCCGAAATTTGAAAAACAGCGAAAATAGTTTTTCGGGAAGTCCCTTTGCCCTTGGTTTTACACAACCACTTTTTGCCTACAACTGGATGAAATGGTATAGAAAAACGGAGCCAATGATTTACGATGAAGCACAAAAACGTTTTATCGAACAAATTGAAGAAATTGCACTCACCTCAACCTATTATTATTTTAACTATTTAACCGTTCAAACCAATTTTAACCTAGCCGAAAGCAGCCTAAAAAACAGTCAGGATAATTTAAAGATTTCGCAAACAAAAAAAGAACTGGGGCAAATTTCTGAAAACGACCATTCTCGGATTAAACTTTCTGTTTTAAACGCACAGAAAGCTTTAAATCAAGCAAGTATGGATCTGAAAAATGCCGATTTTGAATTAAAAAAATACATCGGCTTAGACGGAAATCAAGATATTGAATTGGAAATTCCGCTAAATATTTCTTTGTTTGAAATCGATCCAAAACTGGCATTGGTAAAAGCAAAAGAGAATCGAAAAGAAACCACATATTTTGAACGACGTTTAATAAATGCCGATCGAGAATTAGCTCAGGCAAAAAGTAGTACCGGATTAAATGCAACTTTACGTGGAAGTTTTGGTTTATCGAACAGTGCAGAAGATTTTGCCGGGATTTACGACCAGCCAGAAAAGGACCGGACATTGCGCGTTTCGTTAAGTGTCCCAATCCTTGATTGGGGCCGCTCGGCGTCAACAGTAAAATTGGCCGAATCGGAACGTGAAATTACAATTTACGACGTAAATAAAGATATCGAGGATTTCGACCGCGGGGTAATTGTGCAGGTTGAGCAGTTTAGTTTGTTAAAGGACCAATTAAAAACAGCCACCGAAGCCGATAAAGTTGCTGGAAACGGATATCTGATCGCTCTGAAAAAATTCCAAAATGGCGAGCTAAGTATTACCGACCTAAATATAGCATTACAAGAACGCGAAAAAGCCAAACGCGACTATATCCGTTCAATACAAAATTATTGGGTTGCATATTACAGATTACGGGAACTTACCCTCTACGATTTTGAAGAAGGCCACAACATTAATTACGGAAATCCAATGATGTAGGTAAATTGAATGTACCACAATATTCCGTCAACTTAATTTTATTATTTGTAACTACTCATGTAGTTCAGGTTTAGATAAAGAATTAAATGTCAATCATATATATTTTTCGCAAACAGTACAAAATTCTTACGCAAAGTACGCAAAGCGCATAATGTGAACCCTTTGCGACTTTAGCGTCCTTTTTGTTTTGCGTCCTTTGCGTTGAATAGGATTATCTTATTATTTTAATTTCAATATATTAAACTACCTGTTATACCAATTGTACTTTGAAATGCCGCATGGCAATTTCGAAATTTATAATGGTTAATGCCGATACTACAACAAAGGAGTATGCTGAGTAAAACGAAAGTATGCGACATTTGGTTGTTAAATCGGTATTACCATTATTTTAGTTACGGTTGTTTAAAGAATCATAAAAGATTTAATGTTAAATCTCAAGGAGAAATCCATAAAAAATGCAATGGGCAACAACCCAAAAGGCTTGAGCGTATTTGTGTAAAAACGCATTTTATTGGTCAACTTATTTCAGTAATAAACACACCAGCAAAGTGGCAAATATGAAAGTCGGGGGAAAATCAAATAATTAAAATCAAATTGTATTTTCAATACAACAAATAATAATAGACTAACATATCTTTATTTTTATATATTTGCTGATAATATTACTATTTCATAAAAAGGTGTTACTATGACAGTTTCAAGAATTGGGGTATCGTTGGAAAAAGATCTTTTAGATGCTTTAGATGAATATGTAAAAGCAAATCATTTCTCGAACCGCTCACAGGCAATTCGGCATCTTGTAAATAAAAATACAATAGAACAAAAATGGCAATGTAATAATTACGTTGCCGGTTCGGTAACTTTATTATACGATCCGCACCGCCGAGAAATTCAGAACCAAATTTCCGATATTCAGATAAAATATCAGGAAATACTATCAACTCAACGAATAATACTTGACAGGGCAAAACACATGGAAATTATTGCAGTAAAGGGAGTTGCCAGCCGCCTGACCGAATTGGCCGATAAACTTATTACCATTAAAGGAATGCAGGCCGGAAAACTAACAATGAGCAGGGCCGATTAAAACAAAAAGTGGTAATTGTATATTTTAAAATTTAAGCGATCCAATTATTATTAATGAACAAAAAACAAATATGAATAATCTCAGTCCGTATCTTCAAAATAAAATTCAGCTTTTAGAAAAATGGTTTTCTAAAAGGAAAGGTTCGATTGTTGCCTTTTCGGGAGGAATTGATTCCACACTGGTTCTTTATTTAGCACGAAAATTTCAAGGGAAACAAAATGCAATTGGTGTAATTTCAAATTCAGAAAGCTTAAAAACCAAAGATTTTGAGATGGCGCAAGATTTCTGCAAAGCTTTCGACATTAATCTTGAAATTATAAAAACGCTGGAATTAGCCGATGAACGTTACAATCAAAATCCGGCGAATCGTTGCTATTTCTGTAAAGAACACCTTTTTCACGATTTGCAAACTATTAAAGATAAGTACCCTGAATTTGAAGTATTGAGTGGAACAAATTATGATGATTTGGGAGATTACAGGCCAGGATTACAGGCCGCTGCAAAATACAAAGTTTTGTCGCCCATGGTCGATTGCAACCTTACAAAAGAAGAGTTGCGGCAAATTGCCAAACACTTTGAGCTTCCCAATTGGGACAAACCGGCCAGCCCGTGTTTAAGTTCACGTATTCCATATAATCATCAGATTACCAGAGAAAAACTTCAGCAAGTAGAAGATGCCGAAAATATTCTCAACGATTTTGGATTTAAAGATGTGCGCGTTCGCCATTATGGAAATTATGGGCAAATTGAAGTGCAAAAAGGGGAGTTGGAAAAACTACTTCTTGTGGAAGATGAGATTGTTGACAAAATCAGAAACATTGGTTTTAATGAATTAAAAATCGACAAAGAAGGATTGGTTTCTGGTAAACTGAACCGGGTGTTGAAAAAATAATTAAGCAGTAAAGAACATAATGAGAATACTATATTACGATTGTTTTGCAGGAATTAGTGGCGATATGAACCTTGGGGCACTAATAGATTTGGGCGTTGACAAAGATTATTTAATAACAGAACTGAAAAAACTAAATATTGAGGGGTTTCATCTGGAAGTAAAACAAGATCAGCGCCGAGGAATTACCGGGACAAGAGCCAAAGTAATTATAGAAAATCAGGAGAATGAAAAACATCGTCATTTACGCCACATCGAGGAATTAATTAATGGGAGTGAACTAACTGAACAGGTCAAAATTAACGCCTTAAAAATTTTCGATCTAATTGCCGAAGCGGAAGCAAAGGTGCATAATATCTCAAAAGAAAAAGTTCATTTTCACGAAGTTGGAGCTCTCGATTCAATTGCCGATATTGTTGGTGCTGCCATTTGTTTAGATTATTTAAAGGTTGACAAAATACTCTCCTCTCCCATTCAATTAGGAGGCGGAACTGTAAAATGTGCCCACGGGATTATGCCGGTACCGGCTCCTGCCACAGCTTTAATTGTAACCAACATTCCTGTAAAAACCGGCCTGGTTAATTATGAAGCTACGACTCCAACCGGAGCAGCAATTCTAGTTGCCATGGTAGATAAATTCACCGATAAAATTGACTTACCAATTACAAAAACCGCGTATGGAATTGGCTATTACGACACTGAAGTTCCAAACGTTTTACGTGTTTATTTGTGCGAAGGAAAGGAGCGGGTAAAAGATGTGAGCACAGAAGAAGCATTTCTTTTAGAGAGCAATATCGACGACATGAACCCGGAGCATTATGATTTTATTTTAGAGCAGTTGTTTAAATCTGGGGCAAGTGATGCCTGGCTGGTTCCAATTGTTATGAAAAAATCGAGACCGGCGGTTACGCTCTCAATTCTATGTAACCCAATTCTGGTTGAAAAAATGAAAGAGATAATATTTACACACAGTACTTCAATTGGAATTCGTGAGTACAAAATTAATAAGAATATTTTACGTCGCGAAGAATTAATTGTTGATACAATTTATGGTCCGATTCGAATAAAACAAAGTTTTTATAAAGGCAAACTTGTTCGGTCAAAACCCGAGTATGCAGATTGTAAGAAATTGGCTGAAAAACATAAAGTGAGCATTTCTGAAATTGAAAAAGCAGTAATAAAAAACTCTGATAAATAATGGATCTTAAAGATATTCTTGAAAAATATAAAGTCGGTGAAATTGATTTGCAGGAAGCTTTGAAACAGTTTCCCAAAAGCGGTATTGTTGAAATGGGATTTGCAACCATCGATACCGACCGTCAAAAACGGACAGGACTGCCCGAAGTTATCTATGCATCGGGAAAAACAGTTGAACAGGTTAAGCAAATTGCAGAACGTATGCATCAAAACGGAATTGATGTACTGGCAACGCGTGTAACTCCCGAAATGGCCGATGCAGTAAAAAAGGTAATTCCCGATGCGGAATACAATTCCATTGCCCGTACTATTTCTTATAAGAAAACAGAAGAAGTAGCCCCGGAAGGGTACATTGCCATTGTAGCAGCAGGCACTTCCGATATGCCCGTGGCCGAAGAAGCCGCTGTAACTGCACGTTTTTTAGGCAATAAAGTTGAAACAATTTATGATGTTGGCGTGGCCGGAATTCACCGTCTGTTTAACCGCCTTGACCTCATTCGAAATGCTCGTGTATTAATTGTTGTTGCTGGAATGGAAGGTGCGCTAACCAGTGTTGTTGGCGGATTGGTTGATAAACCTGTAATTGGAGTTCCTACCAGTATTGGTTATGGTGCTAATTTCCAGGGATTATCTGCATTGCTGGCTATGTTAAATAGTTGCGCTAGCGGCGTTAGTGTTGTTAATATTGACAATGGTTTTGGAGCTGCATGCCAGGCTTCGTTAATTAATAAGTTATAAGTTTTTGTTTATGAAAGAATTATATTTACTCTTTGTTTCGGCTGGTTCGCTCGGTTTTTTGCATACCATTTTGGGTCCCGACCATTATTTGCCTTTTATCGTTTTGAGCAAAGCCAGAAGATGGTCGAGTAATAAAACAATGTGGATTACTTTTATTTCAGGGGTTGGGCACGTTGGCAGTTCGATACTTATTGGAATGATTGGGATTGCGCTTGGAATTAGTTTAAATAAACTGGAATATTTGGAAGCTTTCAGGGGCGAAATAGTTGGTTGGATGCTTTTTGCTTTTGGCATTTTATATACCTTTTACGGAATTTATAAATACCTAAAAAACTCCTCTCATTTTCACTTGCCCAACTATTTGCTACCAAAAAAAATACGCGGCTTGCAACATCTTCCAACCGAAGAGCAAAAAGAAGATAACACTAAACTAACTCCCTGGATTCTATTTTTGATTTTTGTTTTCGGTCCCTGCGAAGTCCTTATTCCAATATTGATTTTCCCGGCGTACGAAAGCAGTACTTTTGGAATGATTACCGTTGCTTTGATTTTTGGAATTGCCACAGTTTTAACAATGATGTTGGCGGTTTATCTAGGTCATAAAGGAACATCGTTAATAAAATTCAAAAAACACGAAAAATACCTCCATCTATTTGCTGGAATTTTGATTTTAATTAGTGCTTCTGGTATTTTGTTTTGGGGTTTATAGTCATTGGTAGTTTGCAAACTTTTCTTTCAATAAATATCAATTTAAAACCACTATTCAGTTTCTATTATCGTACTATTTTTTGACACATATTCTCTGCACAGTTAACCAATATCAAACAAGTTTACATGTACCTTAAACGTATTTGCATTGTTTCAAAATTTTCTGTGAGAATAAAGGAGAAATCTGAAAATTTTGGTTTTTTAAATCCTGAAAGATAAAAATTGGAGAACCCAAAACCTTCCTTTGGAATTCCAATTAATCTATTCGTCATTCTTCCATCGCTATTTTCATCATCCGTAAATACGAGTCCATAAATACCAGCAGGCAATGAAAAATGTGCTTTTAAAATTCCATTATTCATATTCTCTTTTTTGGGAATGATTTTATGTGACGAAGGAATACCTTCGCCAAAACTTTTTTTATCCTTATAAACGGATACAATTATACTACCATCAGAATTTCTCAAATTATTAATTTCAAAATTTATTGGAATATCTTGACAGAATGTATTGTTTCCAAGCAAAAGAAATAAAGCAAATAGTATTGTTCTCATCTTCCAAAATATTTACAACAAAATAAAGTTACAGTCTCATTTGCATGTGAAAGCTTCCTTTAATTAACAAAAATCAAATTTATAATTTTATGAAATCCCATTTTTCAAATGTGGATTATTTTTTGATAATAATCTAAAGAATGTCAAATTTTGAAAATTTTTGGTTCATTTTTTTGGGGATTATTGGTTGTGTCTTTGTTTAAAAATAAATGAAGAATGATCACTCACTGCCTGCTTTGTTTTTATATTCATAAATATTTTTGCACTTTTCAGCTCATTATTAAACTAACGCTTGTAAAATGAATAAAATCAGAAATAAATTATTATTGATTGGAGTTATTGTTTGCATGGGTATTTTTTCAATCTCCTGCTTATCGAATAAAGGGAATAATACATCGGAACAAGTCAACACTTTGACGAAAAAAGAGATAAAAGGAGGGTGGACACTTCTGTGGGACGGAAAGACTTTTGATGGATGGAGAGGCATATATAAAAAAGATTTTCCATCTAATGGATGGATTATTGAAGATGGACTGCTTATCTGCTTGGGTAATGAAATGCCGGACTCGTTGAAGGGAGGTGATATAATAACAGATAAAAAATATGAAAGCTTTGAAATAAAGTGTGAATTTAAAATCAAAGATAAGGCCAATAGCGGAATTAAATATTTTGTAAACGAATCTCTTGAAGCATCTCCAGGGCATGGTCTTGGATTGGAATTTGCAATCTTAGACAATAATAACTGGCCTTATGATAAGCCCGATTATAACAGAACCTGTGGCTCATTGTACGATTTAATCCGGGCACCAGATAATGCTAGGGTCAGGCCAATAGGAGAGTGGAATGAAGCCCGTATTATAGTTGATGGAAATAATATTGAACACTGGCTAAATGGAACAAAAACGGTTGAAATTGAAAAGAGCAGCAAGGAATATTATCAGCTTTTGGCAAAAAGTAAGTATGCAAATATTAAAAAATGGGGTGAATTTAATGAAGGGAATATTTTATTGCAGGACGAAGGGCCAAGAACCGCTTTCCGCAACATCAAATTAAGAGTAATTAAAAAAGATTAATATTTGTCGTTCGCTTGAAAAAAGAAAAGCTAAAGATGAATTTTCTTTATATTATCTCATTCAAACTCGTTTAAAAATAAACAAGAAACAACTGAACTAGCAACATCCCTTCAATTAAATCAATAAATGTCTCAGATTCCTTTTGAGTATTGAATAGTTGTTGAAGGAATGATTATTCGTTCTAATTCCGAAGCAGCTTCGGAATCCCCGTTTGCATAACTTTCAAAAAGTGTAATTATTTCTAATTTATCTAAAACCGTTTTTGTATCGGTTTTTATGTCTCTTAAATCGATTAAAAATTCGGAAAATAAATTCGGAATGTCTTTCACAATTTTTGTATTCAAAAAATTCGTTTCATTATATACATTATGATAGTTGCCTTCTACCTTTTCAATAAAAAAGGTAGTGTTTTTTAAATTCGTAATCGATGCTGTTTTTGCACAATTCTGTATGCATGTTTTATCTACAATGTTCTTTGTGCATCCGCTAACCTGGTGAAACAAACATTGTCGGCTCGTCATTAAAATAACTGGATGATAAATACTGTAATAAAGTTCGAAATCTTTGGGCTTTTTAATATTCTGAATCTGAGTTTTATTTAATTCGTTTGAAATAAAAGCACCCGAACAATTAAAATTTTCCTTTAAACTCAATAAAGTATAAGAGTTTGTCGTATTCAAAAAAGGACCGGCAATCCACGAAATATTGTTTTTATTCGCTTCGAATGCAATTCCCGTATTATTGCTTATAATCAATTTAGGATTTAATTTCTGAAGGAATTCCACGGCAGCATCATAATCATCGCCAATTAAAATTGAGGGAAACCAGGGGATTAGTTTTTGGTTTTTTTGAAACAATTTAACAAACTCATCGCATTTATTTTTAAAACTATTTGGAAGCTGAAAATAGACTGTTGCATTAGTTTTATCACAAAGGTGCAAATCGTTTTCAGAGGAAATTAAAACTGAAAGTGTTGGTTTAATTTCTTCCTCATTTTGTTTTTTAAGTTTCGGTACGGCAACCAGCGATATCCATTTTTTCGATTCGTTCAGAATAAACAGTAATCTCTTTTTTATTGAAGTCAATTCTTTAAATGGAAGATACACAATACCTTCAAGATTTCCTAAGTCTAATTCTTTGATAAAATATTCCGTATCATTAATGACTTTCAATCTTCTAATTAGCATTTTTTCGCTTAAGGCTTCCGTTCCTTTGTTCACCAAATTAACTTCCGATAACACATTAAACGAAGTGTCTGGAGATTCAACAACTACTTTTAAAGGTTCACCCGATTTCCCTGAAATAGAAATTTGCAAAGGAATTTTTTCAATACTTAAGGCATCAATCTTATTCTGAATTTGAGTTCTTGTTTCCGCCTTTTCATTGTACAATTCTTGTTTACTTGTTAAGGATTTAAGGTTTGTAGCATCACTATCAATTTCCAAATGCCTCGTTGAATTACTCATCGGATTATCAATAAACATGTCCTTACTGATTTTTCCCTGTAAAAATCCGTTCGTAAAATCGCGGTTAAACACTTTATACAATTCGCTATTATCGGTGAGCAAAGTATTGTTCTCAATAAAATTCTCAATTTGTTTTCTCCACGAATTAACAACTGTATAAACGTATTCAAACTCCTTTATTCTACCCTCAATTTTTAACGAGGCAACACCTACATCATACAATTTCTTTAAATCGAAATAGGCTGAATTATCTTTTAAATTAAGCGGAAAATCTTTCCCGGCATGTGTAGTTAGATATCTTTCGCGACAGGGTTGGCTGCACCTGCCACGATTACCCGATTTCCCTCCATGAACGGAACTCGTGTAACAAATTCCGGAGAAAGACAGGCAATACGAACCGTGTACAAATACCTCGGTTAATACATTGTTTTGGAGACCAACTGTGGTTAAAGTTTTAATCTCATCGATATTTAACTCGCGCGACAAATTAACTCTGGAGGCATTTAATTGACTTAAAAACTTGATTTGTCCTGTGTTGTGCGTAGTAAGCTGGGTTGAAGCATGTATTTTAAGGTTACTAAAATATTTATTCAAGAGATAAAACATCCCTAAATCCTGAACAATTATTCCATTAATACTGGTGTTTACCAGTTTATTCAGCAAATTTATGAGCTCAGGAATTTCACTTTCAAGAATTAAAATATTCAGTGTAAGAAAAACTTCGCAATTGTTTTTATGTGCCAAACGTAAAATCCCTTGCAAATTATTGAAGCTAATATTTGCTGCCCGGTTTCTGGCATTAAATTTATTCAAGCCACAGAAAACTGCATCAGCACCAGCCACAATAGCTGCCTTAATAGAATCCACATCTCCACCCGGTGCCAATAATTCAATTTTTCGTCTCACGCGTTAATAATAGCACTTATTTCCCGGTTCACCTAGATGAGCTGGACTACTAAATATGCAACACAGCAACTAATGAACGACATCAAAACACCATATCCATAAATGTGAAGTTGGAAAACAAATAGTGAAACGAGCTTGGCAATAAACTGTTGTAAAAGGAGACAGTAAACAGCGAGCTACATCGAATACCGTTAAAAAAAATAAATTGTAATGAGATGAAAAATAGCTTCCGAATTTTTGATGAAAAAAAAAGGACCCTCCAGTAGGACCCTCCAGTCATAAAAAAGACGCTGCATCGGTGTAACGTCTTTTTTATCAGGCAAAAATAACGAAGCCGAATCGCGAACCTTTTGACTACCAATGGATCAGGCTTGAACACAAGGCATTTGATTACCAACTAGATACGGAAAGGTAAAAATTGCAAAACAGTGCATTTTGTAGCATTTATGCATTCCAAAATGGTACTCCAGACAACTTTATTTTAGGAATTGTTTGGATGCTTAATTTTCTCAGTATTAGCAATAATAATTGTACCCAGGTACACTGTAAAAAAATAACAGGAAAAGGTTCACTTTTTAACTTCGTTGAAAACATATCCAAATTAGGCTTAAAAATTATAGAAGTGACATATTCAATTTTCAATCCAATTTGAAAAAGTTTTTACTTGTAATTCATCTTCTCAAACTTTATTTCTCTTCTAATTTTTAACTTTTATTTACACTTCAAACGCATCAACTTCACGGTACGCATTAATCAATGCCAACTCGCCTTCTTTACCCGATATGCTTTTCCCATGTTCAGCACACAAAACTCCATCGTAACCTTTATCGTAAATGTGCTTGAAAATATTTTTGTAATTGATTTCACCCGTTGTTGGCTCTTTTCGGCCAGGGTTGTCGCCAATGTGAAAAGCTCCAATAGAATCCCAACACATATCAATGTTCGGAATAATATTTCCCTCGGTAATTTGCTGATGGTAGATGTCGTCAACGATTTTACAACTTGGATGGTTAACGGCCACACAAATCATGTGTGCCTGTGGCATTTTAGTGAGAAACAATCCCGGATGGTTAGTCCATGCATTTAACGGTTCCATAACCAATTTTAAACCTGATTCACCAACAATATCACAACACATCCTCATATTATCAATAACATTGGCTGTTTGGTAATCCCATTCCAGAGCATCATCGAAACGACCCGGAACAACTAAAGCAGTTTTTATGCCCGTCCGCTTTTGTACTTCCAGCCCATCTGCCATTTTCTTTTTTAGCATTTCCTTAATTTCAGGATCCTGAGTTACCATTGATTTCACTTTAAAATCGGCATACAAAACAAAAGGTCCCAAATCCATGTCCAAACGTGCTAATTCATTTGCAATTTTTTCCTGCAGCTCCGGAGGTTTGTTCATTAATCCGTTATCGAAAATTGCACGGAAACCCTGGTCGGCAATAAATTTGATATTGTCGATAGGATCCCTTCCTGCATGTTCGCGAAACATTCCCAGGTTGGGTGCATATTTCAAATTAAATTTTGCCGAATTGGAAACTTTTGATCCTGAAGCCGAGGCTCCCATTATTCCTGTTAATCCTGACAATGCAATTCCACTGGCCGCCGTACTTTTAATAAAATTTCTTCTCTTCATGGTTTATTGGTTTAAATCATTATTTCAATATTCAAAGGCTAAATTAGTGAAATGTAGTTGAAATCCACGATGAATTCAACTCAATATTTTTGAATTCTACACAACTATATTCTGGTTGCCCTTTGTTTCATTCCAAAAGAGTTATAAATTTAACGTCGTAATTTCAAAATCAACTAAAAAGTATATAAAACAAAATTTATTAAACATGAATAGAAAAATTAGAATGGGAATGGTCGGTGGCGGAACCGATGCATTTATTGGTGCGGTACATCGTTTGGCAGCTTTAATGGATAATCAAATTGAATTGGTTTGTGGCTGCTTTAGTGTTGATCCTGAAATTTCTAAATCTTCCGGGAAACTTTATTTTATTCCTGAAAACCGTGTTTATGAAACTTATCAGGAAATGTTTGAAAAGGAAGCACAACTTCCTGAAGGCGATAGAATGGATTTTGTTTCCATTGTTACACCCAACTTTGTACATTTTGACCCGGCAATGATGGCTTTAGAAAACGGGTTTAATGTTGTGCTGGACAAACCAATTACTTTCACTTTGGATGAAGCTTTAAAGCTGAAAGAAAAAATAAATCAAACCGGATTAACTTTTGCCTTAACACATACTTACTCAGGATACCCGGCAGTTAAACACGCTAAACAAATGGTTGCCAATGCCGATTTTGGCAAAATCCGTAAAATATATGTTGAATATCCACAAGGTTGGCTTTCTACAAAATTAGAAGATACAGGCAATCCACAGGCTTCCTGGCGAACCGATCCAAAACGTTCCGGTAAAGCAGGTTCTATGGGAGATATTGGAACTCATGCACACCATTTAGCCGAATATATTACAGGTTTAAAAGTTACTGAACTTTGTGCAGAGTTAAACATATTTGTTCCAAACCGTATGTTAGACGATGATGGTGCCGCACTGCTGCGGTTCGAAAACGGTGCGAAAGGGGTTTTGGTTGCAACCCAAATTGCAGCAGGCGAAGAAAATGCTATTAGAATAAGGGTTTATGGCGACAAAGGTGGTTTGGAATGGGCACAAATGGAACCCAATTCCTTAATTGTAAAATGGCCCGATAAACCAATGCAGGTTCTCCGTGTCGGCACAAGTATGAATAGCACAATTGCGGCTCATAATACACGGGTACCCGGCGGTCATCCCGAAGGTTATCTGGAAGCTTTTGCAAATATATATCGCAACTTCTCATTAACTGTCCGTGCGAAAATGAATAATGAAGAGCCAACCGTTGAAATGTTTGATTTCCCAGGCGTTGAAGATGGAATCCGCGGCATGCAATTTATCGACACCATTGTAAAAGCCGGTTACGATGATAATATGAAATGGGTAAAATTTGGGGAATAGAAAAGAGCCTCCCCCTAAGCTCCCGATATTCGGGACAAGCTCTCCCAAGGAGGGGAATAAGAAAAAATCAACCTAAATATTGAGTATAAAACTTAAAATTTTCTGCTCAATGAATTAAACATACTTGAAACTTTGAACTTGAAACTTTAAACTAAAAAATATGTCAAGACCAATTACACTTTTCACCGGTCAATGGGCCGATCTTCCCATTGAAACCATGTGCCAGAAAGCGCAGGAATTTGGCTACGAAGGCCTGGAACTATGTTGCTGGGGCGACCATATGGAAATTGACAAAGCCGACCAGGAATATTGCGACAAAAGAAAAGCATTGCTTGAAAAATACGATCTTAAACTATTTGCCATCTCAACTCATTTGGTTGGTCAGTGTGTTTCCGACAATATCGATGAACGTCACAAAAGTATAGTACCCGATTATATTTGGGGCAACGGCGACCCGGAAGGAGTCCGCCAGCGTGCAGCAAACGAAATGATAAAAACAGCCAAAGTTGCCAAAATGCTCGGGCTCGATACTGTTATTGGATTTACCGGAAGTCCGATTTGGCACCTGCTTTATTCATTCCCACCAGTTACTCCTGAAATGATTGAAAAAGGATACGAGGATTTTGCAAAACGATGGAAACCAATTTTAGATGAATACCAAAAATTAGGTGTTAAATTTGCATTGGAAGTCCATCCAACAGAAATTGCATTCGATATACACACCGCTCATTTAACTTTAAAAGCTTTAAATAACCATCCGGCATTTGGGTTTAATTTCGACCCAAGTCATTTTGGATATCAGCATGTTGATTATGTTCGTTTTATCTATGAATTTGCCGACCGGATTTTCCATGTTCACATGAAAGATGCGTACTGGAGCGATGTTCCGATGGGAGTTGGTGTTTTTGGTGGTCACATGGAATTTGGAGACAATCGCCGATACTGGAATTTCCGTAGTTTGGGCCGTGGAAAAATCGATTTTGAAAATATAATCCGTGCATTAAACGACATTGGTTACAGAGGCCCTCTTTCGGTTGAATGGGAAGACAGCGGTATGAACCGCGAAGTTGGTGCTGCCGAGGCTTGCGATTTTGTGAGATATTCCGACTTTGAATCTTCGGATGTGGCATTTGACGATGCAATGCAGAAAGAATAAGAAAGACAGAAGTTCGAAGTCGGAAGTCGGAAGAGGGAAAATGAGAGACAAAAAAAACAATGGAATAATCAAGAAAGACGATGGAATTCAAATTTGAGAAACTTATTATTTGGCAAAAAGCTATGGATTTTGGGGAGGAAATTAATGTCCTGTCCGATAAGTTTCCTCCAAAAGAAATCTATAATCTTTCTTCTCAAATAAGAAGGGCTGTTGATTCTATCGCATTAAATATTTCTGAGGGATCCATCGGTCAGTCCAATCCAGAATTTAAGAAATTCATGGGTTATGCAATTCGTTCATTAGCAGAAGTTGTAACATGTCTTCATAAGGCTAAAAGAAGAAATTATTTTTCAGAAGAAGATTTTTTAAAGCTTTATAAATTTTCATACAACCTGATGAATATGATGGTTGCATTCACAAAAAAAATAAATTAGAACTATAACTTCGGACTTCCGGCTTCGGTCATTCTTTCAACTTCCGGCTTCGGACCTCCGACAATTCTTAAAAAATGACAAACAGAAGAAATTTTATTAAAAAATCAGCACTTGCAACCGCAGGATTTGGTCTTGCAGCTTCAACGCCCATGGCTATGAATTCATTCAAAGGTGCCAACGAAAAACTGGTTTGTGGTTTAATTGGTGCAAAAGGAATGGGATTTTCCGATTTGCAGGCCTTTCTACGCCAACCGAATACAGAATGTGCTGCCATTTGCGATGTTGACGAAAACGTGTTAAACGAACGAATCGCGGACACTGAAAAAATTCAGGGTACAAAGCCTAAAGGATTTAAAGATTTCAGAAAATTACTGGAGGAGCCGGGAATCGATGTAATAATTATTGGAACTCCCGACCACTGGCACACCATTCCATTTGTTAATGCAGCCCAGGAAGGCAAACACATTTACTGTGAAAAACCTCTGGCAAATTCCATCGAGGAGATAAACATAATGGAACGGGCGGCAGCCAAATATGGAAATGTTGTTCAAGTTGGGCAGTGGCAACGCAGTGATACACATTGGCAAAAAGCTATTGAATTTGTTCATTCAGGTGCTTTGGGTAAAATTCGTACCGTTCGGACATGGTCGTACCAGGGTTGGATGAAATCAGTGCCGGTTGTTGTAGACAGTGCGCCACCGGCAGGTGTCGATTACGATTTCTGGTTAGGGCCGGCAAAAAAACAAGCTTTCAATAAAAACCGGTTTCACTTTACTTTTCGATGGTTTTGGGATTATGCCGGTGGTATGATGACCGATTGGGGGGTACATATTATTGATTATGCCCTATTTGGAATGAAAGCAAAAGCACCAAAATCAGTAATGTCGATGGGAGGAAAATTTGCTTATCCCGATGATGCCTGCGAAACTCCGGACACCCAACAGGCTTTGTACGATTTTGATGGTTACACGATGCTTTGGGATCATGGAATTGGAATTGACGGAGGTTACTACGGACGTTCGCACGGTGTCGGTTTTGTTGGAAACAACGGTACTTTAGTTGTCGATCGCGGAGGCTGGGAGGTAATTCCCGAAGGTGGCAACAATCCCGCAATGGAACGAGTAGAATTACAAAAAGGTGATGGTCAGGGACTAAACAACCACATGAAAAATTTTATCGATTGTATTAAAGATCCATCCATTTCGCCAAATGCAAATATTGGGATTGCTGCAAATACAGCAAGGGTTTGCCATTTAGGAAATGTTGCTTTTAAAACAGGTCGCAGGTTATATTGGGATGCAGACAACAGCAAATTTATTGGCGACGAAGATGCGAATCAATTACTTACACCAATTTACAGGGCTCCATGGAAATTACCCGTAGTTTAATGATTGTTTAATCATGCCCTCATAATAAATGGGGGCATGACTAATAACCAGCGTTGGTTAATCTTTCTTTTTTTGAAGACAAAAAATTAATCCCCTCCTCAATTTTTCTCAGTTTGGATAAATCCCGAAGTATCCATACTTTTTAAATTCACCTGACCTAATAATTATGAGATTAAAAAAACTTATTAAGTCTCTCTTGCCTGGAATTTTTCTATTTGGTTTTACCGTTGGCACCGGCTCAGTTACTTCAATGGCAAAGGCTGGTGCAGATTATGGAATGTCTCTACTATGGGCTATTTTATTGTCGTGTTACATTACCTATTTTATGATAAACCAATATGGCCGGTTTACACTTGTCACAGGGAAAACAGCTTTGGCGGCATTCAAAAAACACATTCATCCTGCCGTTGGTATTTTTTTTATTGTTGCTTTAACTTTGCACGTCAGCGGCAGTATTATCGGGGTAATGGGAATTATAGCAGATATTTGCCACGAGTGGACCAAGACATTTATTGAAGGAGGAATTCCACATATTGCAATCGCACTATTTTTTGTAACCATTGTTTATCTGTTATTTCTCGATGGCAGAACAAAGGTTTTTCAAAAAATTCTCACTTTTGTAGTGGCAATAATGGCCATTTCTTTTCTGATAAACTTTTTTATAATGCCCCCTCCGGTTGAAGAAATTGCAAAAGGACTAATTCCTAAAGTGCCGGAAACCGGTTCTGAAGACAAAGCTTTTCTTGTTATCGCTTCAATTGTTGGAACTACCGTTTTTTCAGGTTTATTTATTCTGAGGGGAACTTTGGTAAAAGAAGCAAATTGGACCTGGAAAGACTATAAAATACAGAAAAGGGATGCCATGTTTGCAGGAATCATGATGTTTGTTGTAAGCGCATCCGTTATGGCGGCAGCCTCCGGAACATTACATGCACAGGGCATTTCGTTAGAAAATGTTTCAGAGATGATCGTATTACTTGAACCGGTTGCAGGCTTGTTTGCAGTTGGGGTTTTTACTTTAGGAGTTGTAGCTGCCGGAGTAAGTTCTCAGTTCCCGAATGTTTCGATGCTGCCCTGGTTGTTAGATGATTACCACGAACGCAAACCAAACCTGAGAAGACTGGATTACCGGATTTACGTATTAATACTTTCCTTTTTCGGAATGATCGTGCCCTTATTTCAGGCAAAACCTGTAACAATAATGATTGCTTCTCAGGCATTTAGTGCTTTAATTTTACCGGTAACGGTGGCTTCTCTTATTTATCTCGGAAACAAAAAAATTGTTGTTAAAGAAAAAAAACTATCCGTTGCTACAAATATCCAATTGGTTTTTGTTCTGATTTTCTCACTGATAATGAGTTACATGAGCTACTCAGGATTATTTGCTTTTATAAAAAATCTATGATTATTCCTGAAATCATATTATTTGATTCGAACCGGGTCTGGCGCACTTATTTGGGAGGTCGCATTTTAGACCAATTAAACGGAAAGAAAAATCCGGAAGACACCCATTTCCCCGAAGACTGGATTGCATCTACCACGCAAGCAGTGAACAAAGGAAGAGAAGACAAAGTTGAAGGACTTTCCGAAGTAGTTTTGAATGATCATAAAATATATCTAACTTCTCTTTTCAAAAAATATCCAAATGAACTGCTTGGAAAAAGTCACTTTGATAAATTTGGAGCCAACACACAGTTTCTACTTAAATTTTTAGATTCTGCAATTCGTTTACACATTCAGGTTCATCCTACTATTCAGTTTGCGCAAAAGTATTTAAAAAGCAATTCCGGGAAAACAGAAGCCTATGTAATACTGGGAATTCGGGAGGGAATTAAGAATCCGTATATCTACCTGGGTTTTCAAAAGACACCGGAACGTAGTATATTCTCAAAAATTATTGAAAAGCAGGACCTAAAGAAATTGCTTTCTTATTTTAAGAAAATTCCTATTAAGCAAGGAGATGTGTTTATTGTCCCTGGTGGGTTGCCGCATGCTATTGGAGAAGGTGTTTTTATGATTGAAATAATGGAGCCAACAGATTTTGTTGCACGTTTAGAATTTGAGCGGGGCGGATACTTATTGCCGGAAGAATCGAGGTTTATGGGAAAAGGAATTGATTTTGGATTAAATATGCTCAACTTCGGTTCGTTATCAAAAGAAGAAGTGCGAAAAAAGCATTTTTGTACACCCGGATTAATTCAACAACAAAAAGGGGGGAAAGAAGAAGTTTTAATAGATTCTAAAAAAACTCCCTGCTTCAGTGTTCATCGACTGTCAATAACAGAAACATTTATTAAAAATTCCAACTCATTTTATGTCGGTATTGTCACAAACGGAGAAGGAATAATTAAAACAAAAAATGAACAACGAGAGATTAAGCGCGGCGATAAATTTTTTATTCCACACAATCAGGAAAATGTCAGTTATTCTTGCAAAAATGAAATGGAAATTGTACTCACATTTCCTCCTAAATAATCTGTAATGAAATATTAAAACATGGACGAGCTATATTAAGGGCATCTCTAAAAACTCATTTCTTTCAAAAAATGAAGATAATGAGTAATATGCAAGGCATAATTTTTTAGAATAGCCGTAGCTATTTCAAAAAATTATAACGCAGTCAGATTGATTATTATCTTCGTTCCCGAAGGGTTTTCAGAGTTTTCCATATCCTGCTTCAAATTTTATTACATTATCCCGATAGTGTTTCAAAAATTTGAATTGTTTCTGAAAAACTCTGAAAATTTTGATGCGAAGGAGTTTTTAGAGATGCCCTTAATTTTATTGTTTTGAATTGAAGATGTATTTCAGAGAATAAAAAGAGTGACCCAAAAAATTATTAATCAGTGTATTTTTTACAAAACTTATGTCAATGTCAAAATCACGTCTTTTCTACATCGATAACCTCCGTATTTTTCTGATAGGATTAGTTGTTTTACATCACCTAATTATTACTTATGGTGCGCCCGGAAGCTGGTTTTACAATGAGTCGCAGGCCGATTTTCCGTCAATATTCCCTATGGCTTTGTTTGTAGCAACCAATCAGGCATTTTTTATGGGCATGTTCTTTTTTATTTCGGCATATTTTATTCTGCCTTCCCTCAACCGAAAAGGAACGAAAACATTTGCTAAAGAAAGATTGGTGCGACTGGGAATTCCACTTTTAGTATTCTTTTTTTTGCTGAATCCACTAACCATTTACATAAGGAACAAATACATTTTTGAAAAAGAAGACACCTTTTTTGAACTTCTCAAAAACCCGGATGCCTGGGGATTTGGGCCCATGTGGTTTGTGGAAGCACTGCTGGTTTTTACTGGCATTTTTTTACTGATTCGACTTTTAAAATTTAAAATAATAATGAAATTCCCGGAGGCAAAAAATATATTATTATTTGCTTTTCTAATCGGATTAGGACAATTTATTATTCGTATTTGGTTGCCGGTGGGTTGGGGATCCCCTTTTACAGGATTTCAATTTCCTCACTTTCTACAATATATTTTTCTCTTTTCCTTCGGAATTATTGCATATCAAAATAACTGGATGGGAAACATAAGCAGCAAATCCGGTTGGCGCTGGTTTGCCTTTGCACAAACACTTATTTTTATAGGATTCCCGGTATTATTTTTACTTGGAGGGGCAGCAGAAAATGGCACCGACAAATTTATGGGCGGTTTTACCTGGCAATGTTTTTCTTATACCACCTGGGAGCAGTTGGTTGGTATCTCTTTAATAATTGGCTTGTTCGGGATCTTCAAAAAGCGACTTAATAAACAGGGAAAATCCGGCAAACAACTTTCCGACAGCGCCTACGGAGTGTATGTTTTTCACACACCTGTTTTACTCGGGATAAGTGCTGTTTTTCTAAACTTTCAAATTCCACAGCTTCTGAAATTTATTGTGTTGGCCCCGATAGCTTTGGTGGCTTGTTTTTTTATTGCCTGGCTGGCAAAACAAATCCCGGGGGTGAAAAAAGTGCTATAACCGACAAACTGCAACTGCGACTTTCTTATCTTTCTCCCTGCCACTGCAAGCTGCGACTGCGACTTTTTTCATTAACTTTAAACCCGAAACTTTGAACATCCAATGGATGTACACAATAAAACCACCCGTTCCTGGAACATGAGTCACATTATAGGGAAAAATACCAATCCCGTAATGCAGCTGTGGAAGTTAAGGTTTGGCAAAGGATTCTTAACTATTCTGAAACCAAAACGATACGAATACCGTACATGTCTCTCAAAAACTATCCATAACAAAATTCAGTGACATGAACCACCAAAGAGTTTGTTTAGTATTGCTGGTTTTCCTTTTATTAAATGTTCTCACCTCGTGCAGTAAAAAAACTGAGCTCGCAAAAACCCCGAGCACACTTAATCAGTATATTAAGTGTGCTGAAAGTCCTGTAGAGTATCATAAAATACTATTTCATTATGGCAATATGGATTTGCCAATACCTGATTTTTTAACAAAAAAGGAGGCATTGGAAGACATTGAGGTATTTGAATATCTGATTAAAACGTCATATGCCGGATATGAATACTGGAAACATCAGGGTGTAGATTTCGATCTCTATTTTTCTGAACTCCGTAGTTTTGCTGAACAAAAGGATACAATTCCAATCGATGAATTTGAGAAAGAATGGTCGGAAATTTTAAGCTTAATAAGCGATGGACATATAGGTTTACAGGGAAAAAACGCATACGGAGCATATAAACACCTTACCGTTTATTTCTGCGATATTGTTGTTGCAGAAACAGAACAGGAAACATACAAAGTCATAAACTCTCAGTTTGAACCCGTGAAAACCGGCGATTATTTTACGCAAAACGATGTTAGTAATTATCTATTTAAAACACTTTCTCCGGCAGGGGAAAATCATTATTTAATCGGGGTATTTTCGTATCAACCCATAACTTCCCAAAAACTTTCTTTTAACAATAAACCCATCGAAATCCAATTTCATGAAAACCGTCTTGGCTTTGTCAAAAACAATCAATCCAGGCCTTTTAACATTAGGAAAGTGAATAATATAGCTATTGTGAATGTATCAAGCTTTGCCAACGAAATTTACCCAATAATGAAACAGTTTATGGAATCGGGTCATCAGCTTAAGGATGAAAAGTATATTATTGCCAATGTTATGAACAACGGGGGCGGTTCTTCTTTATTCCCACAAACATTTATCAGTAATTTAAACGGAAAAGTTTATTGGGATACCCATTGGGGAGAGCTCAGCTCTCCTCCCATAATTGAATATTATGCCGGGTACGATCTAGAGTCAAAAGCAGCACAATCGCCGGGTTTCAGGCAGATGATAGAGAAGAACCGGAGACTGGTAAAAAGTTATCAAATTGCACCCAAAAAAAAGTGGGTGTGCTCAAAAAATGGTGAACCTACTAAAACAGGTGAGGATTTTAAAGGGAAACTGCTTGTTTTAGCCAACCGGAATGTACTATCTGCCGGGGAGGCTTTTGTTGGCGTCTCAGCTTGTGTTAAAAACAGAATCCTTATCGGAGAAAATACAGGTGGAAGCGGAATGTTTTCAAGTGCTTGCGATTATTATCTGCCAAACTCTAAATTTATTGCCAAAATACCCCGCCATTTTATTTTAATACCCGATTTTGAAGAATGCAGGGGGTTTTTACCTGATTACTGGATAAATACAACAGAACCTGTAAAAGAAATCAGCGACTGGTTATTAAACAACCAAAGTTATCAGTTTACCTATAAAAGTAGTTTTAACCAGTTTTTAGAAAACCGGGCAAAAACTTCAGATTTAGTCTTTCCCGAAAACATGACCATTAAACCTCCCCCGGGAGCGATTCCAAAAGAACTTGCAAAATTTTCGGGTAGCTGGTTTGGTGTTGCCGATGGCATCTTAAATACGGCCATTGTAGTGGAGGAAATTTATAATAAGCACGAAGCAAAAGCGATTTATGCATGGGGTGTTGCTCCGCGATGGAACATCAATAAAGCCGGCTGGCAAAGGTTTAGTGGGAAATTCCAGCATGGAAATTTAGTTTTAAGCGACGAAACAAAAACCCAAATAATAACGCTTAAAATAATGCCCAATGGGAAAATGGAAGAATGCTACCAGCGCCCGGGAATTTATTCGAAAGTTATACTAACAAAAATTGAGGAATAAACCCGATTTCTACTACTTGATACTTGGTCTTTTCTTCCCTCTTCGCTGCTCACTTTCCTATCTGAGACTTTCTTTATTAATTACCAAAAAACCTCCATATTCAGATTCGTGATACTTGATACTTGTGTCTTGACTCTTGCATCTTGATTCTCTCTCCCCTAACTTTGAACTTAAAACTCGAAACTTTGAACTCCGGAGGATGTAGATTTTGTATCTTTATTCCAGTCTTGATACTTGTGTCTTGTACCCGATACTATTCTTATGGATGTACACAACCTTACAACCCGCTCTTATAACATGAGCCGCATAAAAGGGAAAAATACCAATCCCGAAATACCTATGCTCCCGATGCCGGCTGCATCATATGTTTATAGAAACATAATCGTGTATAAGAAATCCGACTCCAGCCGGAGTCGCACCATTCCAACCTACCAATTATTTCTATAAACATTCAAATCCGCTGGATTTGTACTTTGAAAATTCGTATTTTTATTAATTCTAAATCCTATATTATGGCCGATACATTCACACAAATTTACATCCAGGTCGTTTTTGCCGTTCAAAACCGAAACGCAACAATTCATAAGAGTTGGGAAGAAGAATTGTACAAATACATTACAGGAATTGTGCAAAACAAAGGGCAAAAAATGTTAGCAATTAACGGAACATCAAACCATATTCATTTTTTTATTGGAATAAAACCCACATGCTGCCTTTCCGATTTGGTTCGTGAGGTAAAAAAATCGTCTGATGCTATGGTAAAGGAAAAACGTTTCACGCCATTTAAATTTAACTGGCAAAAAGGATTTGGGGCTTTTTCTTATTCGCACTCTCAGCTGGGCAATGTAATTCGTTACATTGAAAACCAAAAGGAACATCATAAAAAGAAAACATTTAAAGAAGAATATCTTGATTTTTTAAAAGCATTTGAAATTGAATTTAAAGATGAATATTTGTTTCAATGGTTAGAAGATTGATGCCGGCGGCATCACATGTTTATAGAAACATCATCGTGTACAAGAAATTCGACTCCAGCCGGAGTCGCACCGTTCCTTACAAACAATTTTTTCTATAAACATTCAAATCCGCTGGATTTTGATTT
>Ga0233447_1000916_pt1 | contig 27871 bp, 24 predicted proteins | sample SI_124_October20_3_FD_183014 | JGI IMG/M metagenome (GOLD analysis project Ga0233447, IMG submission 183014) | Seawater microbial communities from Saanich Inlet, British Columbia, Canada - SI_124_October2016_135_MG | ecosystem: Environmental > Aquatic > Marine > Inlet | place: Canada: British...
AATCAAGTTATGGGCATGATGCCTTCTTACTCGAAACCGAAACATTAACTTCGTTAATTTCTGATTTTCTAAAATGTCGTTATAAATCCGTAAAAATGGAGATGGATTGTGTTTGGTGATGCTAGATCAGTCTGAGCCACGACAAAATAAATTTGTAAAGAGATAGCATATATAAAAACCTGAAAATATTAGAGTTAGTTTAAAAATAATGTCTTTTGTAGCAAGAACGGGCTTGTCTGCAATGTGAAAAAGGCTATTATTGACGTTGTTTTCTTATAATTACTAGTTGACAAAAAATAAAGTAAAGCTATTTTAGTGGTCCTTTGTGTTATGATTTCCGTTTTGATCTGAATTTATATCCCAAACGGAATTGATTTGATATAAGAAAATGAAATAGAGAAAGAATAGGTATGAAGTCTTATTTAGCAAAAACAGGTGAAATTAAACGTAAACATCTCTTATTCGATGCTGATGGTGTACCTCTTGGAAGATTGGCTGTTAAGATAGCCAACGCTTTGAGAGGCAAAGATAAACCGACTTATACCCCACACATTGATACTGGAGCCTTTGTTATTGTTGTTAATGCTCAAAAGGTGATGCTTACAGGAAAAAAAGAAACACAAAAAAAATACCAGGACTTTTCTGGGTACAGAAGTGGTTTAAAGGAGTATACAGCAGATCACATTCGTGCAAAACATCCCGAACGTCTTGTTAAAGATGCAGTATGGGGAATGTTACCTCACGGAAGACTTGGACGAAGCATATTTAAGAAACTTAAAGTTTATGCGGGAACAGAGCATCCTCACGAGGCTCAGCAGCCAGAAAAAATAACATTTTAAGGATTGACCTATGGCAACAAAAGAGCAAATATGGGCAACTGGCAGGAGAAAGAGCGCAACAGCTCAGGTTAGAATCAAGCCAGGCAAAGGGAAATATAAAATAAACAATAAAAGTATGGAAGATTATTTTCCGTCAGACGCAGCCAGAGGCTATATAGAACAGCCTTTGCTTGCAACAGAAACTGCTGGTAAATTTGATATTTCTGCAACAATTAAGGGCGGTGGAGTTATAGGACAAGCCGGAGCTTTAAGACATGGCATAGCTCGTGCGCTTATAAAATATGACGATACACTACGTTCAGTTTTGAAAAATGCGGGCATGCTAACACGTGACTCAAGAGTTAAAGAACGTAAGAAGCCTGGTCAGCCTGGTGCACGTAAACGTTTTCAGTTTTCAAAACGTTAAAATTGCTTATTTTACTGGATTTCAGAGGCTGAGTATTGTTTACATTACTCGGCCTTTATTTTTTGATACCAGTTTAGGATTAAGGCAAATAATGTTTTTTGGCGTAAGGATTTCTACCAAAGAAATCTAGGTATACCGTAAACGGTAGAGTGTTATCGCTTCGCTTTGCCGCATTTAAGGCTAAAATCGCAAGCTAAAAGTTAAGATCTCGGCCGACGAAAGTATAGTAAGCTTTGTTAACAGAGGTGATCTATGAAATTAAAGAATGCAATTAAAGTTGGGATTGTAGGAGCTTCTGGATATTCTGGCGAAGAACTCATTAGACTTTTGTTAAAACATCCTGAGTGTAAGATAGAATTTATAACATCTAGAAAATATAATGGCATGCCTATTGGTGAAGTTTTTTCGTGCTTTGCTAAAAGTGTATTTAAACCGATTCATTCCTCAAAATTGGACAGAAAACAGCAGCTTAAAGTCGAACATAATGCCTCTTGCAATAAAAATAGGCTTGCCCATGAGTTAAAATTTATTTCTCCCAATATTGCAGAGATAAAAAAAGCTGGTGTTGACCTTGTTTTCCTCGCATTACCTCATGGTTTAGCTTCTGAATATGCAATACCTCTACTGGAATCCGGGCTGAAAATTGTTGATATGAGTGCTGATTTTAGGTTAAATAGCGCTGAAAAATATAAAGAGTACTACAGCCAGACACATCCCGCGCCTGAATTACTATCGGAAGCGGTGTATGGATTGCCTGAACTTTATAGGGAAAAGATCAAATCGGCTCAGCTTGTGGCTTGTCCAGGATGTTATCCAACTAGTGTTATTTTACCTCTAGCTCCGTTATTGAAAGAAAAATTGATTAGTACAGATGGAATTGTCATATCAAGCGGCAGTGGTGTTTCAGGAGCAGGAAGGAAAGTTGACCTCCCTTATATCTATCCAGAATGCAATGAAAGTTTTCGTGCTTACGCCGTTTCCGATCACAGACATTTACCTGAGCTAGAACAGGAATTGGCGATTATTGCCGAAAAATCAGAGATTGCTATTAATTTTATTCCACATTTGGTTCCTATGAGCAGGGGGATTAATTCTACTTTGGTTTTAACGTTAAACTGTTCTGATTATGCCGCAATATCAAATGCATATGAAAAATATTATGTCCACGAACCTTTTGTAAGAATGTTATCTCAAGAAAAATTAGCAGATACTAAACATGTTGTTATGAGTAATATTTGTGAGATCGGTTATGTTGTAGATAAACGTACAAACAAACTGATCATTACATCGGCAATTGATAATCTGACAAAAGGAGCTGCAGGACAAGCTATTCAGTGCATGAATATTATGTGTGATCTTGACGAAAGACTCGGTGTCTTGCCTTGACACTGCATCTATTTCGTTAGCTTCAACTTGCCTAGCGATTACAGCTTCGTCTTGCTGCCTTGTATCTACAACCTCAAATCCAACTGTGTTATTTAGGATGATCATTAACTGCATTTTTATTCTTTTTCAATTTGATAAGTTGAAAAAAGTTTATTACATTTATAACAAACAAATTTACTCTTTAACTTGTTGATATATAAAGAGATTGTATTCCTAATCAAAATAAAAAGATAAAATAAGTTTAACTTGTGATTATCAAAGGCGGGTGTAGCATAGTGGTAATGCCCCAGCTTCCCAAGCTGGTTAGGAGGGTTCGATTCCCTTCACCCGCTCCATGTTTGGCTCAAATCGTACTGTAGCTAAGTAGAGCTTGCACGAAAAGGTTTTCGTGCTTGGCTCTAGTATTAAATGTTGGATTTTGAGTGTTGAATTAGTAAAAAAAATCAAGAAATGTCAAAAAATCTATAAAAATTCGAGTTTCATCTAAAATTCAACATTATGTTTCCGAAAATACCTTTTCGTGGAACATCTTAGTATGTTGTGAAGAAATTGTTTTCGGAATTTTGAATTTGCTTTCGTGTTTGTAGAACTATGCAGCGGAAAGTAAGTTGTTAGTTCAGTATTGATCCTGTTTTCAGCGGAATAAAATTTGGCTCTTTACTAGTAACGAGTAGGTAGTATCCAATATCTAACAAGGAATATCCATCTGAAAAAGGATGAAAAACAGAAAATTCCTCAAAATTATTAAAATAGGAGTCGTAATATGGGAATCTACATTTTTATCGTCGTGATCTGTCTTTTTTTTATATTCTTCGGGTACAGTGGGAACAATAAAGTGTTTAAAGAAATAAAGAAACAAAATGAATACATCATGGCTCTTGAAACAGACAAAGACGAACTGGAAGAAAAAATCGAAAAACTGAAGAATCAGCAGACCGAAACTCAAAAAGATATTGAGATATTAGCACATCACTACATTGCTGATAGCGTTAAATGGATCGCGCATCATTCAGAAAACATTGAAAACGCCGCAGAAAAGATCAATGCACTGTACTCTTTCTGTGAAAAGCACGGCGTTACTTTTGCAAAAGAACAAAAATACAAGTTCCGTTACGATCTGAAACATGAAATTAATGAAAATGCATAAATTTAAAACTACTTACTGTGCGTAATACAGTTTGTTTGCTTAGTTATTGCTTAGTTATTGAACAGATATCTAACTCGATAAAACTGAAAATTAAAGTTTAAATATTATTAAATTAATAAGGAGGGTAAAATGAGCATTAGGTTCTGTTGGGTCGCATTAAAAATGATGTTTGTTATGTCGATGTTTATGACTTTTAATACAATGGCTGATGGAGAGCTTGTAGTAGCCATAATAAACCATGGTCCAGGGAAGCTATACATTAATTTAGCAGCGTACTCCGATGGTCAGAACTGGAGCATAGTTACTAAGGAGAGCATGAGTGGTAAAATTACAAAAGCATCTCCTGGATACCTAAAATTTTGCTTAGGGAGAGGAGAAAATATCATAGTCAGCCCACTTGATTCGAGAATTAATGCAGATTTTGCTCTTGAGGCTGCGTATAAGGACGAAAAAGAAGGAGAAGGAAAAGGAGAAAAAAGGGGGGGGATTTTGAGAAAAGGCGCACTGGACTTCGAACTGAAGTCACCCTGTGCCGGTCAAACGATAAATGTGACAAGAGAAGGAAAAGATTTGCACATGACTACTACTATTGCGTTAGAGGAGCATGATCCAAGTATACATATGCAAGACGCATCCACGAGAACAAGAACCCATACATTCCGTCCTGCTGTAGTGGGTGATCCAGAGCCTGATATGAGTCCTGATCGGCATGATGGAGGGCGTGCTCTCTGAACTCCTCCATCATCTGCTCATGCAACTTCTACCGGTTTGAAAGGATATCCCCTGTAATAAGGGGACGAATTTTCTAATAATTTGATATAGATTATTAATTCAGGTTTATAAGTATGAATATAATTCTTCTTGGTGCGGGGGAAGTCGGAAAACAACTGGCTTATACTCTTTGCAATAAAGATAATAATATTGTTGTTGTTGATTCTTCGATAAAGCTTCTCAACAGGCTAAAAGACAAGCTTGATGTGATGACAATTCGTGGGGATTGTGCCAATTTTAATGTTCTAGTAGAGGCTGGAATTAGGAATGCAGATATACTCATAGCTACAACGGGAAACGATGGCCCAAACATACTTGCCTGCCAGGTTGCCAAACATTTTAATGTAAAGAAAACAGTTTGTCGTTTGACTACTGGTGATTATTTTGCTGGGAATCATGGTTATACTCCGGCAGTCCTAGGTATAGATCGCTTGATTTTTCCTGAAGAAGAATGCGTCAAAAGAATTATTGGTGTATTAGAATACAATATTATTGTTGAAAAGGTTGTGTTCAAGCATTCAAAAGCACAGATAACAGCAATTAGAATCTCGCGTTCTTCACCTCTTTCCGATGTTAGAATCCATGATTTTCCTGATGCGCATCTTCTTTCAAAGATTCGTTTTTCAGCTATTATACGTGATCAAAAGTTAATAATGCCTCATGGTAATACTATTTTTGCTGCTGGAGATGAGGTGTATGTTGCCGGAGACAAGGACAGTATTGATTCTTTGATTTCCTTTGCAGATCCAAATTATCTTCCTGTAAAAAACATAATTCTTGTTGGAGCAACAAGAATAGGAAAAAACCTTGCGGGTAAACTAATTACACATGGATACAGCGTTAGGCTAATAGAAGAATCTGCAAAAAAAGGCGAAGAACTACTTGATGCATTGGGTGAAAATTTAATGGTAATCCATGGTGACCCTACAGATGGAGATGTTTTAGATGAAGCCGGTGTTGGCGTTTGTGATGCTTTTATCAGTACTTCAGATGATGATGAAGAAAACATATTAACCTGCATCTTGGCAAAGAAAAAAGGAGCTCAAAAAGTTATTACTATTACTAATAAAGCTGAATATGTAGATATAGTTCCCGGGATAAGCGGAATAGACTGTGGTTTTAATCCCAAACTGGTAGCTGTGAATTCTGTTTTGAATTTTCTTGGAACTGAAACAGCTAGGGTTCACGCTATTCTTCAAAGAACCACTGCCTATGTATATGAGCTTACAGTAAAATCTTCCTCGCCTATTTGTGGAAAGAAAATTTCGGATTACGAAAGGACTTTACCTGTAATACTATCCCTTGTTTTTAGGGATGGAAAAATAATGCCCGTAACAGGTGAACTGGAGTTGAAAGCTGAAGATCAGATTGCAGCAATTGCTACTCCGCATGATATAAAGCAACTTGAGCAACATTTTAAAAAGAAACGATTGTTTTTATAGCTTAACCGACCAAAGTGAAATAAAACCCATAAGTTCCGTTGAATAATCGAAAAGGTTCATCTGATGAACATTAAGTTAGTTACAAGAGTCGTAGGATCTTTACTAATAGTAATAGGGTTGGCTATGCTAACGTCTGTCCCTGTTTCATGGGTGATGGGGGATTCATCCACTGTTATCTTTAGACTCTTCACAAGTTCGGCAATTGTTATGGTTTTCGGTGGACTGGCTCGATATTTTGCAAGGGATTGTTCAGGTGTTTTTGGTTTTAGAGAAGGATTTGGTATTGCTACATTCGGATGGTTATTTGCCGCAGTTTTTGGTGCAATACCGTTTATGCTAGTTTCGTATTTTAATTGGTACGATGCTTTTTTTGAGACTATGTCTGGGTTTACAACGACAGGGGCAAGTGTTATCAATCGTTCATTAACGTTGATGACAGGAGAAATATTGCAATCTGGATTACAGGATATCCCGTATGGGCTACTCTATTGGAGAAGCCTTACGCACTGGCTTGGCGGTATGGGGATTGTCGTTCTTTCCTTGGCAATACTCCCTTCGCTTGGGATCAGTGCTCATCAGTTATACAATGCAGAAGTACCAGGTCCTACCCAAGACCAGATTACCCCCAAGATTGCCTCTTCTGCTAAAATACTATGGGGAGTTTATATTCTTTTTACTGTTGTTCAAGCTGTTCTTCTTTGGACTGGAGGTATGAGTTTATTTGATTCATGGTGCACTGCATTTGGAACAATAGCAACAGGAGGATTTTCTACACAACAAGCCAGTATAGGTGCATATAATAGCATATATTTTGATGTTATTATTACTGTTTTTATGTTTCTTGCCGGTGCAAACTTTGTTTTACATTTTCGTTTTTTACGGGGAAAATCACTTATTCATTTTAAGGATGAAGAATTTCGTTTCTATTTTTTAATTACAATAATTTCTATTTTTAGCATTGCGTTATTTCTTGTAGGTAAAAACATTATAACAACACAAAGTGTCAAATGTATTGATATCGGGTTTTGGGAAGCTCTTCGATATTCATCATTCCAGGTAGTTTCAATTTTAACAACTACTGGCTTTGCTACAGCTGATTTTAATCTATGGCCTGCATACTGTGCGTTAGTTCTTTTATGCCTGATGTTTATAGGAGGTTGTGGGGGGTCAACTGCCGGAGGTATGAAGAATTCACGTGTTTTATTATTGATAAAATATGCGGTGTATCAGGTTGAAAGGCGTATTTTTGTACGTTCATTGCCCAATATAAAATTAAATAAATGTAGAATAGACAGTGTTGTTCTCAATAGAACAGTCTGTTTTTTCTTCATTTTTATATGTGCTTTTATTTTTTTTAGCCTATTGCTGTGTTGTTTTGGTGTAGGTGATATTGTGACAGCAATGTCAGCGTCAATTGCATCATTAGGCAATATTGGTCCTGGGCTTGGTAAAATAGGTCCAACTCTAACCTACGGTTGGATGACTCCACCTGCAAAAATTATATTATCGATAGAAATGCTTTTAGGCAGGTTGGAACTCTATACTGTATTGGTGATTTTTTTACCGACATTTTGGAAAAGATAACCGTAGAGAAGGGCACAAAGTTTTTTCTTCACCACTAATGGATACTTAAAAGAATAGAAAGGAAATTAGATGCACCCGCTAACATTAACAGGGATACCCAGAATAATCGTAGCACTCTTGCTTGGGTTTGCTTTTGGATTTGTGCTTCAACGTTCAAGGCTGGCTTCAAGAAAAACATTAGTAGATCAATTTTCGTTTAAAGATAACACATTTGCAATTACATTTTTAGTTTCAGTTGCGGTGGGGATCCCAATATTTTATTTTACATCCAAGTATAATATAATCAGACTAGACCCTGGTAATTATCAGTTTTGGGGAATAATAGTCGGAGCAATATTAGTAGGAATTGGTGTTGCTTACTGCGGGCACATACCTATTACAGCTATTGCATCCATTGGTTCTGGTAAATTATATTCACTATGGATATTGCTTGGAATGTTAGCTGCATTTCCTCTTCTAAAACTTGCCCATCCTATTGTAAATGATTACGTTATGGATAAGCCTCAGCCTATGGATGTAAATGCGCTTGCACAAAATTCACTATTTTTTAGCGGTAAAACTGTTATGTTGTACACTATCCCAATTGTTTGTCTTGTGTTGGCACTGTTTCTGCGTCTAATACAACCAGCTGGCAATACTAGAAAGCGAAATTTAAAAGACGATTAAATGCGCAAATTTAAAGTTTTAAAAGCTAAACATTTAAAGTTGGGTAAAAAAGGAGAAAATATTGCCTGTCGCCTTTTGAAAAATAAAAATTACGATATCTTGCTAAGAAATTTTAAATCATCTAAAGGTGAAGTTGATATTATTGCTCGTGATGGCAGTATTTTATGTTTTGTCGAAGTAAAAACTCGTCGCCATTCTAGAAAAAGAAATGCTAACGACCTTCCGTGGGTTAGTTATAGGCAAGCTGAAAGAATAAAAAAAGCAGCAAAAGATTATATGTACAAAATAGAAACGCCAAAAATTCGGTACCGCTTTGATCTTATTGAAATAACAATGGGAACATATTTCATCAAAAATATTTCTCACTGGCAAAACAATTTTGGATTCAGTAAATAAAGCTCAAGAATAATAAACATATCATGAAAGAATTTATTGCAAAATTTACACAGAATAAACTTGTAAATTATTAATGGTTAAGTATTTTAAAGATCTTGCATTGTAACTTTCGCTGCATAAAAAATCCAAAATGGAGAACATCATTGAAAACTAATGTATCTTTAATATTATTAATTGGAGTGTTTTTTAGTTGCCACATAAGTTTAAATAGCAGTATACCTTTATCAACAAGGTGCATAGATGCATCCCTTGAACCTTGCAGTGGTTATTCATTGGAATTAAATAGTAATTTGCCTGATCATTGTTATCGAATTGGGATATATCCTTGCAACGAAGTCTGTGATGGTAAGATGGCAATTAAGCATTGTTTTGTCGAAATGCGTCCAGGTAATAGGATAACGATACCTAGTAAAGATGATAGTGTTTTGTTACATGATCTTGACCTGAGTTCGCCTGAACAAGTACATTTCATGTTATATATGTATGATATAGATGATCCTGGTTTTTCTCGGATTTTTCCTATCACATTAGAAATTGGAAAAGCTTTTGGAGGAGGAACTTTTCAAACGGTAGGGAGTGAAGCAGCAGATCTGAAAGTATTTGGATGGCGATGGGAACAGCTAGAAGTGGAGGATGAAAGAGGAAAATTGTGCGTTCAGACGCTCCCACCTATGGGCGATAGTGATAGACATATTGCCAGATTAGAAATCTATGTTGATAGCTCAGATGATAGGTCTAGTGTTGAGTTTGCAGGAGCTAGTGGTGGTGGAAGTAGTGCTGTTATGACTCGTAGGTATTTGCCGCCTGTCTCTTCAGTAAAAGCGGAAGCTGTTGCGCCTGATCCTCTAGTAAGAGTAGAAACTGGTGCGTCTTCTTCAGGGAGTGCCGCGATGTAGTCTTTGTACTAGAAGGATTTAAGACTATTTAAAAATCTCCTGTCATCAATTTTGTCTCAATATTCATAAGTATCTAACGTGGTTTTACATTTTTTCAATTTGATAAATTGTAAAAAGTTTATAGATTTACTTATGCAAAAAGTTTTTCAATATAGAAAACTGATTGTTTCAAAGAAATAAGCTAATTCGCAGAAATATTTACAAAATTTCTTTTTGGGTGTTAAATTGCACAGAAAAGGTTACAGATAAAAAGGCATTTATGCTAAGTATACTCGACGTGGCTATAATTGGCACTTTTAAAGCTTGCATTTTAAGCTCAAAATGCGGCAGCTAAGCGATCATTTATTACCTTTTGAGGTATAGTAAGGTTTTTCCATAATGCGTGAGCTACTAAAATTCAAAATAGACAATGATTTTAAAGAATTAAAAATACTTAATCGAAGTGTTAGAACTTTTCTTGGTACCATTGGTGTTGCTTCTAAGACTATATATAAAGTAAATCTTGTGTTGGAAGAAATAATAACTAATATTATCAAATATGGATATAATGATATAAAAAAACATGAGATCGAAGTAAATATCAATATAACAGCAGAGCATATCCGTATTAGAATTATTGACGATGGCAATGAGTTTGATGCCGCTAAATTCCCAAGCCCCAACACTGATACCCCATTGGATAAAATGAGAATAGGGGGATTAGGTATTTTTTTAGTAAAAAATCATTCGAATAATATTAAATATAAAAGGCACAAAAAAAAGAATATCCTTCGTGTTAAAATTTATACTACTGAGGCAGGCGAGTAAAAAGTGGCTTATCCTGATATAGATTGGGACATTATCAATTTGCGATAGGCACAATAAACTGAATATTGTGTGCAGCAGAAAATTTTTCCTTAAAAAAGGAAACTAGCATCATGAAAATTACAAGCATATTGATAATTATCGTAGGTGTCTTGTCTATCATGCCTTATGTGCATAGCGAAGGACTAAAAGTAAGACAACTAGATTGTGCCGACATGTATAGTGGTTTTCAAATTAAATGTGATGCATCTATTCCCGAAGGTGTAAAACTCAAAATAGCCGAACCAGTGTTAGATGATGCACGCACTTTAATAGATTTTGTTGCCGGAACGTATCCTTTCGACCCTGGTAAAGACATTACGATACTAAGTGAAGGTGATATCGAAGGTACAAAATTTGATCCCTACAGGCTAACTTTCAATGCTCATGTTGAAGTTGCTGGGGTAGAGTATGCGTTTGAAAGAAAGCACATATGTATTGAATCAACTAGAAATCCAATTACCAGATTGTACGAAAAGTTTATTTTTAATCCAGATCCAGATGTATCAGCAGGTGAAAGTGTAATCAGCTGGGCCTCAGATCCAGCGGGTTTCTGGTTATATGTGTTACCTTTTAACAGTGCTGATAGAGGTAAAATAGCATATTTCTTCCTATGCTATATCCCACCTCAACGGCCTATCGACACACTCGAATATGCAAATTATAAAATTAAATGTGATGCATCTATTCCCGCAGGAACAGAACTCACATTTTTTTCTATGATTCCACAAGAAGAAGCTCCCCAATCAATAGATTTTTTGAATAGAAATTATCGTCTTATTCCAGGCGAAGATATTACTGTAGCAAGCGAAGGAAAAATAGAAAGTGGAGAATTGCTTGTCCCTAAACAGGTACACTTTAGTGCTCGCATTGATGTCGGTGAAAAATCATATGTGTTTATATGTAAGCAGATGGATATGTGCTTGACTGAAAGTCCAGCTAGTATATTGCATAAAAAATTTATACAAAACCCAGATCCAAGTGTATTTGATGGTGAAAGCATAATTAGCTGGGCTTCAGAGCCAGCGGGTTTTTGGTTATACGCTTTACCTTTTAACTGTACCTATATAGGTGCGATAGCATACTTTTATCTATGTTATATTCCGCCTGAACCGCTAGTTGTTGAACCAGTGAGATACTAAAGGCTATAGTTTCGAGTATACGAAGTTTTTTCTATTTGAAACCATAAACTGACAATATTTTGAGTTCCATAAGAGGTTGCAAGTTATTACCATGAAAACTGTATTAGGAATTGATATAGGGACACAAAGTACAAAGGTTCTTCTCTATGATTTTGAAGATAGAACTATTGTTACCGAAGCATCTTCTAAACATAGTATTATCTCAAGGAAGGACGGAACAAAAGAACAGAAGGTTGACTGGTGGATAACAGCTTTGGAAAATTGCTTGTCTGAAATAGAAGTTCGTCTCAGAGCGACAGTTGTTGCAATAGGTATTTCTGGCCAGCAGCACGGGTTTGTGCCCCTAGATAAGAATGGCAATGTTTTATACAATGTGAAACTATGGTGTGATACATCCACTGCATCAGAGTGTAGGCAGATAACTAAAGCCTTTGGTGGAGAAGAAAAACTGCTATCAGAAGCTGGAAATTTGATTCTACCTGGCTATACTGCATCCAAAGTGTTGTGGTTGAAAAACAATAAACCTGAAATTTACAGAAAACTTTCTACTATCCTTCTCCCGCATGATTATCTCAATTTTTATCTTACAGGAAACAGGGTCATGGAGTATGGCGATGCTTCTGGGACAGGTTTTTTAGATATTAAGACGCGTAAATGGTCACGAGGTGTTTTAAAAGCAATAGATCCAGACAGAGATTTGCTTTCTGCCCTGCCTCATTTAATAAGTGCACAACAACCCGCAGGAAGTTTAAAATCCAATATTGCGGCTCAGCTGGGATTAAATCCTGAAATACCGGTATCTTCAGGCGGAGGTGACAACATGATGGGGGCAATTGGTACGGGTACAGTGAAACCTGGAATATTGTCAATGAGTCTTGGGACATCAGGCACTTTGTATGGATATTCAGAGCAACCTGTAATAGACAAAAGCCTGGCAGCTTTTTGTTCATCAACCAATGGTTGGCTTCCGTTGTTCTGTACGATGAACTGCACTGTCTCATTAGAATTAACTAAAGCATTGTTCGAGATAGATTTTACGGAGTTAGAGAAATTAGTAAGTGATACGCCTATTGGCAGTAATGGTCTTATTACACTTCCATTTTACAATGGAGAGCGAGCCCCTAATCTGCCTAACGGTAAAGGCTGCATCATGGGACTCGATATGAATAATATGCAGAAGAACAATATTATTCGCTCATCTATGGAAGCGGTAATATTGGGTATGCGCTTCGGGCTTGAGACCTTTAAAAAGGTGGGATTTAAACCCGTTGAAGTCAGGTTGACTGGAGGAGGATCAAAAAGTTGCACTTGGCGTCAAATTGCAGCAGACATACTAAACTTACCTGTTGTTGTACCCAAAACACAAGAAGCTGCTGCGTTTGGGGCTGCACTTCAGGCATTGTGGATGTATGAAAACAGCAAAAGTAAAGGAATATCTATTCATGCCATAGCAAATCGCCATGTCAAGTTGGATCCAAACAAGAAACACCATCCTCGTCCGGAATCAGCGAAGAAATACAACCGTGTATACAAAGAATATTTAAAATATTTAAATGCTGTTGTAGATATTTTTAAATAGATTTCTTTTATTCACAAAACAGGTTTATTCTTATGATATTTAATTTAACAAAAAAAAATATTATAGCTCACAAGCCTTATTTTGTGTATGGCGTGATTGCAAACCTCAGAGGAATGATAAAAAGACGATTTTCTAGTTTTGATGCAATAGTTTTCCAAAACAGCAAAGGGTTGCATACGTTATTTTCAGAAGAAGACATCGATATATTGTTTGTCGATATTGGAAACGGTATATGCAAAATACTTGAAAATCCAAAACATTGGCAGTTATGTTTAAAATCTAAAAATGCCGTATGTATTGTCTGCCTTCCTAAAGGCAGAGTAAAACAGAATAATGTTGAAGTTGAAGATAAATTGGATTTAAACGCTGAAATTACAAGAGCAAAAAAAAATCAATTTAAAAAGATAAGATCATTAATTGAGCCCGCACCCGAAACAGCCATTCCATACCTAAAAAACTACGTTCCAGAACGAAGTGCAGCTTTTAAATGCCTTCTTTCTTGACTTCCTATAGGTAGACATTAGACATACTCTTGCTAGACAATGTTCCGAAAACCTATACTATCTTATGAATAAATGATGAAGAAATCTAATCTGGGATAAATTCGTAAAAGTTGCTATTTTGGTATTGACAACAAAAATCATCTTCCTTATAATTGTAAATACAGTACGGTGTGAAACGTGCATCAGTTCATTGTTCTACGTAACAGATTGGGCTTATAATGGCAGGCAAGGGGCTAAGTCTAGTGCACAAATAAAAAAGAAAAGGAGGTTCAATGCAGTTACACCGAGTCTTAGAACACAATAGCGGCCTGTGTGACGCTAAAAAGTGCCACCAGATTAACCAGGAAATTAAAAGGAGGAAAGATAGTGAAAGCCACTACACACAACCTAATTTTGTCGGCAATAATTTCGTTTGTAATTTGTTTAACAGGGACAACTTTCGCCCAAGAGGATGCTATTAAGGAGACCTCTAGAAAAGTGATGTTCGGTGAGGCACTACAAGGTTTTGATTCTACAAGCGCAGTGTCAGCACAAAGAATTTCAGCAAGCAATATGCTTCAGAATATAAAAACTCGACTTGCTGTTGTGGGGGGGGCGTCATTGCGTGGAGCAAATGGTAATGCTGGTACTTTAGGTGAGAAGAGTGAGGGGACAGGGACATGTGAATCTCTATTATCTACAGCTCTTTTAAATGCCAAGTTGGTAGGAGCAGACAGTGATTATTTGGGTATCTCATTGCCCTGTAATATGACTTTCGTCGAACGGGATGACGATGGCGAAATAATGATAGCAATGATAAGCCACGACATAATCACCATATTGCAAATGATTCAGCCAGGGGAGGCAGTAGTTTCACCACAAGTTATGGCTTTGTTGGCAGTGGTGGGTTCGCAGGTGCCCCTGTTCATCGAAGGCGAAGATGATATGCTTGCTACGATCTTACAAGATTTAGAATGGGCTAGTTCAGTTTGCGACACAATAAACGATTTTGATTATACTGGCACAGATCCGTCGCCGATATTGGTTGGTATTTTTGTTACAGTAGATTTATCTGAAGACGAACCTGTTATACAATGGACTACCTATTTAGTAGCCCTTGATCCTGTTGATCCTGTTGTTGATCATCCTAGTGACCCTACTAAATCCTAGTAGATCCTGATGATCCTGATGATCCTGATGATGCGAATGATAATGTTGCGTAACAGCATGTTGAAAGCAACTAATACTAAACTACACCCCATTTTTACTTTTAGGATGGGGTGATTTTTTCAAATGCTCTCTACTAAAACTACAACTCAAACTGATCGTAGAACGATGAAAACGCATCGCCTACTATATCATCTTCAACCGGTTCTTCTGTAATATTTGTTTCTAGCAGTTCTTCGGGGAGTTCGTTTGTAAAAGCTGAAGGACACTGATATTCTTGCCTGCCGAACTTATATCTTTTTTTTGAATAGGTTAAGGTTAGGAGCTCTTTTGCTCTTGTTATCGCAACGTAAAAGAGTCTACGTTCTTCATCTATATCGCGTTCTTCAAGCGCGCGTGAATGTGGAAATATGCCTTGTTCCATACCGACAACAAAAATATAGGGAAATTCAAGGCCTTTTGCGGCGTGGACTGTCAGTAAAGTCACAGAGTTCCCGTTATTTTCGTCTTCATCAATTTTATCATTATCATCAGATAGAGAAAAGCTTTCAAGGAAATCTATTAGTTTGGGCTTTTTATCTAAGGCATCTTCGTATTGGGCTATTGCACTAATCAACTCAGTAACGTTTTCTCTTCTAGCTTCAGCTTCATCAATATTTTTGTATATTTTCTGAAAACCATCAAGAAAACCGATATCAGAAAAATAATTTCTTACTTTCGCTGCTAAATTTCCAGGTTCAGAAAGTTCTTCACTCCAATTATTGTAAGCTGAATAAAATTCTTTTGTGTTGCTATTTGCTTTTCCAGAAATACTTGCAAGGAAATCTTCGTTGTCTAACAGAAGGCAAAGCGGGGCATGTTTTACTGTTTGCAGATCTCTAAGTGTCGATATTGCTTTCTTACCCAAACCACGTGAAGGAACTCCGATTATCCGAAGAAAACTTTGATCGTCCCTAGGATTTACAATAAGTTTTAAGTAGGCGACAGCATCACGGATTTCACGTCTCTCGTAAAAAGAACGCGAGCCTACGAGTTTATATGGAATTTTATCCTTCCGAAGTTGCTGCTCAAAAAGTCGTGACTGATGGTTTGATCTATACAGTACTGCTATATCTTTGTATCTCACAGAAGAATCTCGCATCATAATCCTGTAAATTTCATCAGTGACAAAGACCGATTCATTCATGTCTGTCTCTGCCTGGTGCAGCTTTATTTTAGGTCCTTTTCCATTTTTTGACCATAGAAATTTATTATGGCGTCGCTTATTTCCGCTTATAAAGCTGTTTGCCGCTTTTAAAATTGTGTTTGTTGACCTGTAGTTCTGCTCAAGTTTGATAGTCTTTGTTCCCGGGAAGTTATCAGGAAAATTAAGGATATTTTCAACTTTAGCTCCGCGCCACCCATAGATAGAATTATGAATCACGACGCCATTAGCAATATACTGCCTAAGGTGAGGAACAGATAAATCGTAAACGAATCCATCATATTTTTTATATTCAACTTTTTGGATAACATCTTCGACTATATTTCCATCTTCCAGCACAGGAATAAACATATTCTTTTGCATATGTGCAAAAGGCATATACATAAAACTTTTTCTATCTTTTACAAGTTTAGCCTTTTTTACTATTGTGAGTTTCTCATTAATAGCAGATAATTTATCTGCATATAAATCTGCTTCATCATATTCGGCTCTTTCTGTTTCAACTCTCCATGTTGAGCGTTGCCCGTTTCTTACGGGAAATCCATTTTTTGAAGCGAATTCTTTTAGTCTGTTTCCTGAAGTATTTAAAGAAATCCTATGACTATGCCATCCTGATTCATTTCCGGTTTTTCTTCCACCAAATGAAGTAATATTAATAATTCTTCTTATTGCTCCGCTTCTTACAACTGCATTAGGAGTACAGTGGGGATATTTTTCAAATAAAATCTCATCTTCCATGAGTTTATTTGCTGCTTTTTCTGTGTCAATAGTATCGAATAATTTATCTAAATATTTCTGTGACATAGAAATTCTTCTTCCAGTTCCATGAAAAACAGTAGTAGGTATGCCATATTTAAAGGCAAAATACTGTTCAAAATATGTGGTTTTCTCCTTGTTATCGCAAAGCTTTAATATCCATATTTTATCCGCATGTTCCTGATTCAGCCTAACCTTAAGTCCATTTACAATTTCTCCATTTCGGCTTCTGACTCCCTGGGTTTGTCCAATCCTATAGCCTTTATCCTTTTTAAACATCAAGTATACGTAATACTTTTCAGGTTCTGGGTTCAATTTTGCAAAACCAATATGATTTGGAGTTGCAACTATTGTTTTACCTTTCTTCGTAGTAACTTTTACTACAGAGCCTTTGTATTTTTTAGTCAATATTTTTTCAGCCTTGGCTGGTATTATTTTGCTATGTCCTGCAGCACATAAAAGACCTTTATTTTTATTAAGCTTTTCAATCTTAGTTATTCCATCAACACAGCTTATTTCAGTCCCCTTGAGAACACACTGATCATCATCCCCGACCACACATATATTTTTTCTTATCCCTCCGAGAAGTTCGATAATTTTAAACTGTGCGTAATTGGTGTCTTGAAATTCATCAACTAGTAAATGGCGATAAGTATCCTGGTACTTTGCCAGTGTCTCAGGGTTATTTTCCCAAAGTTTGACTGTCATCATCAGAATGTCATCAAAATCAAGCATGTTCTGTAACAGTAGGGTATTCTGATATTTTTTGTATATTTTAGCAGTCAGCTCATTACCGTGCAAATGGTGAAATTTATTTAAAAAATCAGATGGAGAAATTAGTTCGTTTTTAGCATTGCTTATTCTATATCTATGCAGATTGGTATCTGCTTTTATAACTCCAACTTCTGCCATAATCTGTTTGAATATGCTGCTTTGGTCAACATCATCTGCTATAGTAAAGCCGGAGTGTAATTCTGTATGTTTGACTTCTGCTCTGAGTATACGAATACAAAAAGCGTGAAATGTCCCAAGAAATATTTTTTTAGCGCACTCATTATTAACGAGTTCTTTAACGCGTTCTCGCATCTCACGTGCTGCTTTATTCGTAAAAGTTAGGGCAAGTATGTGTTCAGGAGCTATCCAGTTTTTTAATAAATTTGCAATTCTATAAGTAATTACTCTAGTTTTACCAGTCCCGGCACCTGCTAGTACTAGTAATGGGCCACTGATAGTTTCTACTGCTTCTCTTTGAGCAGGGTTAAGTTCTGAAAAATCTATTTGCATTAGACTTCCGATGCAATCACAAAATCTTTACCAGTAAAGTAAACAGCCGCGGCAGTTACAGGTTTTTCCAAATCTGCAAATACGCCCTGATTAAAGATATACTTTTTAGCTTCTTCAGCAGACACTGCATCAAAATTTTCGTCTTTGTAGTGTGTGCATGGAATATCATGCTCGTAGGTAGCAACATAAAGTGTTATGCCAGGAGTAAGTTCAAAGTTCCTCACTACCAAGTCATCTTTTTTTACAACCCCAAGCAAAGCAAGATTATTTTTAGGGTTTATTACAGCAGCAATGCGGGGAGTGTTGTAGTTATCTTTTTCATAGTCAAGTGAAAGAAGGGATAACGCAATAGCGTCACGAGCGGGAAATCCCATTTGTATTTTTTCTGTAATAGGGTCTGTATGTGAACCATTGGTTACTATTGCATGGTCTCCCGTAATTCTAACGCAGTTATAAGTTATATAGGGATTTTTATTTAAGTCATCTTCAAAACCGGGCTTAGGCATTACTGCCACTTTGTCACCGATCATTCGAGTTTCTCTGTTTGGAAACGAACGTGATGACACCCTGTACATAGCAGATAAATTGCCGCTTTTGTTCATTCCTACCGCAATTATTCGTCCAACATACATTTTAAGTTCCTCCTATCCTATAGCATTTTTAACAGCTTCAACAGTTGCATCAATTACAATAGGACTATTTTTGAAATTACCCTTTATTCCGCGGTCAATAAGTTTGTCAAGATGGTAATTTACGACTGCATCAGGATCTTTAAGCAAGTTACCAGTAAGAATTCCAACAACAAACTCATTGGAACGGATTATTCCTGAATCTACAAGTTTTTTTGCTCCTGCAACAGAGCAGCACGATGCTGGTTCAGCGCCGATTCCAGATGCGTCAACCATTGCTTTAGCATCCATTATTTCCTGTTCAGTTACTTGTTCTACAATGCCATTGGTCCATTCAATTCCGCGCAATGATTTTTCCCATGATATAGGGTTGCCAATTTTTATTGCTGTTGCGATAGTCTCAGGGTCGTTAACCGGTACAAATTTAGTTTTGTTTTTCCACATTGTATACAGTGGATTAGCGCCTGTGGCTTGCACAACGGCCATTCGTGGAATTTTATTTATAATACCCAGTTCATATAGTTCCATTAAACCTTTGCTGAGCGCGGTATTATTACCTAGATTGCCGCCAGGAATAATGAACCAGTCCGGCACCTGCCAGTCCAACTGTTGCAAGGTTTCAAATAATATTGTTTTTTGTCCTTCAATTCTAAACGGATTAATGGAATTCAGTAAATAAATGTTTAATTCGTTACAGACCTTTTGGACAAGGCTCATGGCGTCATCAAAATTACCCTCTATTTGAAGAGTTTTTGCCCCATACGCCAAAGCCTGTGCTAGTTTGCCATATGCTATTTTCCCTGATGGGATAAAAACTACTGCTTTTAATTTGCTATTAGCTGCATATGCAGCCATACTTGCACTAGTATTACCAGTGCTTGCACATGCAACGCTAGTTGCATTAAGCATTTTTGCTGCAGTAATACCGCATGTCATTCCACGATCTTTAAAGCTTCCAGAAGGATTTTCGCCTTCGTGCTTTAATAGAAAATTATTTAGCCCTGCATACTTGCCTGCTTTACCTGCAGCATATAATCGTGTGTTACCTTCTTGTTTGGTAATAATTTCATCGTCTGGAAGGTCGAGGATTAATTCTTTATAACGCCATACACCTGAAGATATTGCTCCTTTTTTGGCTCTCCAACGGTTCTCCCATGTTTGTAGAAGCTTGCTTCCGTCGAGTTTGCTTAAATTGCGTTTTACTTCGAGTAGCCCCCCACAATCACAAGTGTATCTGACTTGATATGAGTCGTATTTCAGAGAACACTTTATACATTCCAGCCATATTTTACAATCAAGTCCATTTTTATCGTAAGTTTTTGGTGATAAATTTTGTGTTTGAGGTTCCGATTGCAATTTCGGAAAATGGATTGATTTTGATTTAGCATTCATTATCCTACCTTTGCAGTTTTCTTTTTAGAGCCGGTAGTTCTTTTTTTCAGGTTTAAAGTTGGTTCTCCTGTTTCCACAGTGTTCTTTGTTATAATGCATTCAGAAATATCATCTCTTGATGGTACAGTATACATAATATCCAACATTAGTTCTTCGAGTATTGCCCTTAAACCTCTGGCGCCTGTTCCTTTTTTGACTGCTTTTTCTGCAAGAGCATGAAGTGCATTATTTTGAAAGCTTAGCTTGACATCTTCCATCTGCAATAATTTCGTAAACTGTTTAATTAATGCATTTTGTGGCTCTGTCAAAATCTTAACCAAATCTTCCTTTTTAAGTTTCATAAGAGATGTTATCACAGGAACTCTGCCTATAAATTCAGGAATCAATCCAAACCTAAGCAAATCTTCAGGTTCAGCCATAGACATTATTTCATCACTATCTAGTACTTCCCGAGTTTTAATGTGTTCGTCTGATAGCTTAAAACCAAGAACCTGGTTGCCAATTCTTCTTTTGATAATTTTGTCTAGGCCCACAAAAGCTCCACCACAAATAAACAGAATGTTTGAAGTATCAACCCTCAAGTATTCTTGTTGGGGATGTTTCCTGCCTCCTTTAGGCGGAATATTAGCAACTGTCCCTTCAAGAATTTTTAGCAAAGCTTGCTGTACTCCTTCCCCAGAGACATCACGTGTTATAGAAACATTCTCATTTCTTTTTGAAATTTTGTCAATCTCATCAACGTAAATTATTCCAATTTGTGCTTTTGCTATGTCATAGTCAGCAGCACGAACAAGATTTAAAATAATATTTTCAACATCTTCACCGACGTATCCAGCTTCGGTAAGAGGCGTTGCTTCACAGATTGCAAAAGGAACATCTATTATTCTAGCTAATGTTTTGGCTAAAAGTGTTTTTCCGGAGCCTGTAGAGCCCAACATGAGCACGTTGCTTTTTTCAATTTCCACATCGTCATCAATTGACTTCAATCCTTTAAGAGCCCGTTCACGGTTTACCTGAAGACGTTTATAATGATTATGTACGGCAACTGCGAGGTTTTTTTTTGCATTATCCTGCCCAATTACAAAAGTATCTAAAAACTCTTTGATTTTTTTGGGTATGGGAACATCAAGAACTGGGATTGCTTTTTTATTATCGGATTTTTCTGATTCTTCTGCGTCGGTTTTTCCAAACATGTCGAGACAAACCTCAGAACAGTGTTTGCAAATATTTGCTTTGGTAGGACTTGTAATTAACTGTCCAACTTTATCAGGTGTGCTGCCGCAAAAAGAACACTTTGGCAGATTAGAGTTATAGTCATTTTTATTCGGCATTTACTGTATCCCCTTGGAACTAAAGTTAAAAACAGATAGAAAAGTACAAATCTTGTTGTTTATCTGTACTTTAGTGTTTTAACGAACCTTTTATAACACTGAATCAACAATGCCATAGTCTTTTGCTTCTTTAGCTGACATAAAGAAGTCACGTTCTGTGTCTTTAACAATTTTAGCTAATTTTTGTTTGGTATGTTCAGAAATAATACGATTTAGGTTAGCCCTTATCTTCAGGATCTCTTGAGCATGGATGCTAATATCTGCAGCTGTACCTTGTGCTCCACCCCACGGTTGATGTATCATTATTCTTGAATTGGGCAGGGCAAATCGTTTATTTTTGGTTCCGGCACAAAGCAAAACAGCTCCCATGCTTGCAGCTTGTCCTACACAATAAGTATTAATATCACAGCTTAATATCTGCATTGTATCATAGATAGCAAGTCCGGCGGTTACAGATCCCCCAGGACTGTTAATATACATATTGATATCCTTTTTAGGATCATCTGACTGCAAGTAAAGAAGTTGTGCAACAATTAAGTTTGCAATCTGATCATCTACTGGAGTTCCAAGTAAAATTATCCTGTCTTTTAACAAGCGCGAATAAATATCATAACCTCTTTCTCCGTTTCCTGATTGTTCTACAACCATTGGAACAAGTACTGACATTTTTCTACTCCTTTATATATTCAACTTTAGCATTTTCTGCAATAAAATTTGTTACTTTATTAATTAAAACATCATCATAAACCTGAGATATATTACCAGTATCAACAAGACGTTTTTTGAGCTCTTCAGGTTTATAGCCGTAATAATAGCTCATGTTTTGAATGTGCTTATCTACTTCTTCCTCTACTACTTCAATTTTCTCTTTTTTCCCAATTTTTCTAAGCAAAAGAAAGTTTCTTAATTTTTTGGCAGCATTTGTTTTTGCTTCTTTCATAAGCTGCTCTTTTTCTTTTTTTAGTTCCTCTTCTAACTTCGCTTTATCTTCATCCTTTACACCCTGCATTTTAGCATTAATCAGCATATTAAGTTCGTTTGTTGTTGAGTCTTGAAGCATATCTGGTGGAACAGGAAAACTCAGGTCCTTGGTCAGTGTTTCTACAACTTTAGTGCATTTTATAGTTTTATATGAATTTTCGAGTTCTGCTTCGAACTGTTTTGTGATGCTCTCTTTTAGCTCATCAAGGCTTTTTACAGTGAGTTTGGAGCATAGTTCTTCATCTGATTCAATTGGTGTTTTGTGTTGAACTTCTAAAACTTTTATTTCATATTTTGCGATTTTACCAGCAAGTTCTTTTTCTGTATAGTCTCCAGGGAAAGTAGATTCAAATTTAATTGAATCATCTGCTTTAGAACCTTTTAACACTTTGTTTATTCCAGGTATAATATCATTCTGATTCAGCCAGACATAATTTATCTCGGAATTCGTTAGTCTTTTAATGTTGTCAGAAGCATCCTCTGCAAGTTTTATATCAGATGTGTAAGAAACCTTTAGCATATCTCCATCGGAGGCTGGAGCATCAATTTTTTCAAATTTTCCATAAACATCACGGAAATAGTCTATACGCTTTTCTATTTCTTTTTCATCAACAGACTGTTTCGCTAATTCAACTTTTATACCTTTATATTCGGGAATATCAATTTCTGGAGCAATATTAAAACGAAGTGTGAATGTAAAGTCCGTTCCAAGCTTTAGCTCAGGTGACTTATCTTTCGGGAATGAATAAGATAGCAGACTTTCACCCTGATCTTTAGAAGCCTTCTGAAATGATGCTGAAAGTAGTTCTTTCAATGTTTCTTCTTCTATGCTTTTTTTGTAGCGACTTTTGATAATGTTAAGAGGTGCATTGCCGGATCTAAAACCAGGGAGTTTAGCTTCTTTTGCAAACTGCTTTGCTATCTTGTTATATCCATATTCCACTTTGCCTGCTGGGATGGTAATATCCACTTGTTGAAGGCATGGCTCTAATTCTTTTGTTTCTATTTTGATAGAATCATTTACAATATTAGCAACTAAATCCATTGTATTACACAGCCTTTCATAAATAGTTTTGTTTATATATTTTGTATATTAATGTTAAAAAGCACAAAAATAAGATTGTAATCTAGTCTAAAATCATTTTTTTTCTAATTTTTGAACGACTTTTTTGCATATTTTATGCTATCTAATTGATATTCAAAGTTTGCTTACCTGAAACTTTACATTAAATTAATGTTTTTCAGGGTTAGAATTATTTATATCACCAGTATTAAAACTTATATAGTAAAAAGAGAAATGAAGTGGACTGCACCAAAAGTCTAATGTTAGATTGGTTGACTTTTGATACAGTCCCTTTTAATAAATATGCTAAAGTATGGCTAAGGAGAAACAGGAATTGATAGAAACAAGTAAAAAATACAGGACACATTATTGTGGGAAGATCAGTGATAAAGACATTGGAACAAAAGTAAAGGTTTCAGGCTGGGTACATAGCGTTCGTGATCATGGTGGGATTATTTTTATTGATCTTAGAGATAAGACTGGCCTCATTCAGGTTGTTATTGATCCTAAAAGAGAATTCTATAAAACCTTAGAAAACTGGCGTTTAGAAAGCGTTATTTGTTTTGAAGGCAATATTATTGTCAGGGCACCTGAGGCAGTTAACTCAAAAATTCCTACAGGGGCAATAGAGCTTGTTGCAGAAAAGATGGAAGTTTTAGGGGAATCAGAAATTCTTCCGTTCCAAATTGCAAAAGACGATAATTGTCCTGAGGCAATGAGGCTCAAATATCGTTTTTTGGATCTGCGTCGCGAACAGTTAAAAGATAATATATTATTGCGCGGGAAAGTTATTTCTGCAATACGCAACAAAATGATAGAAATGGGATTCAACGAATTTCAGACTCCGATTTTAACAAGCAGTTCACCAGAAGGTGCGAGAGATTATCTGGTGCCAAGTAGAATACATCCAGGAAAATTTTATGCCCTACCTCAGGCTCCTCAGCAGTTTAAACAGCTGTTAATGGTCGCAGGATTTGATAGATATTTTCAGATTGCTCCATGTTTTAGAGACGAGGATGCTCGAGCAGACCGTTCTCCCGGCGAATTTTATCAACTTGACGTTGAGATGAGCTTTGTTACTCAGGACGACGTTTTTGATGTAATGGAGAGCCTTTTTGTTTATATTTTTAGTAAATTCAGTGATAGAGCAATAACAAATGCACCTTTCCCAAGAATTCCTTATAAAGACGCTATGTTACGTTATGGCTCAGACAAGCCCGATTTGCGTAACCCTTTGGAGATTATTGATGTTTCTTCAATTTTTGCAAATAGTGAATTTAAAGCATTTTCAAACACAGTTAAAAAAGGTGGAGTTGTAAGAGCCATCAAAGTTGCTAATCTTGCGGGTAAACCAAGAAGTTTCTTTGACAACATGCTTAAATTTGCCCAGTCTATTGGTTCAAAGGGACTAGCGTACATAATTTGGCAAGATGGACAGGAAAAAAGTCCTATTGTGAAGTTTCTTTCAAAAGAAGAAATAGCTTCTATTAAAAAAGCTGAGGATGTAACAGATGGTGATGTTGTGTTCTTTGTCTGTGATAAAGAAAAGAAAGCAGCAGAGATAGCAGGCCGTGTCAGAACCGAACTAGCTAGTCGTCTAGAATTAATAAAAAATGATTCATTTAAGTTCTGTTGGATTGTTGACTTCCCAATGTTTGAATTCGATGAAGAAACTGGGAAGGTGATTTTTAGTCATAATCCATTCTCAATGCCTCAAGGTGGTATGAAAGATTTGCTTGAAAAAGATCCTTTGGAAATACTCGCTTATCAATATGACATCGTTTGCAATGGAATTGAACTCTCTAGTGGAGCAATAAGGAATCATAAACCTGAAGTTATGTATAAAGCATTTGAAATGGTTGGTTACCCTAAAGACAGCGTAGACAGTAAATTTGGTGGTATGATAAATGCATTTAAATTTGGTGCACCACCACATGGTGGAATTGCTCCTGGCGTAGATCGTATTGTGATGCTTTTAGCAGATGAACCGAATTTACGCGAAGTTATCGCATTTCCATTTAATCAGCAAGCACAAGATTTAATGATGAATGCACCTTGTGAAGTATCTGAGAAGCAGTTGAAAGAACTTCACATAAAACCGTATGTACATAAGAAAAAAGAAGATAAACAATAAGCGGAGCGAGCACGAACAATATTTCGTGTCTAGGTTTAGCTAATTCAATCTAAAGACTAAAATTCTTTATGAGGAGAAGGAAATGGCAGTCTACAGAGAAACAATTAATATTACATCTGCTGGAAGCGGCGATATGACAGACCTGACATCAAAGGTGAGTGAAATAGTGAAGAAAGCAGAAGTTACTACGGGGATTTGTCATGTTTTTAATTTTGGGTCAACGGGCGCGATAGGCACTATTGAACTAGAACCTGGCCTGGAACAAGATTTTCCAAATTTAATGAAAAAGTTAGTTCCTCCGAGCAAAGCTTATGGACACGAACAGGCCTGGCATGATGGTAACGGACACTCACATCTCCAATCATCTATCGTCGGAGCTGAACTTACTGTGCCTGTTGAAAAAGGGAATATTATGAATGGTACATGGCAGCAAATATTCCATTATGAAGCTGATACAAAATCTCGCAACAGAAAAATTATTGTTACTGTAATTGGTGAATAATCCTCAAATAATAAGATCTGACAGAAGAAGCATCGCTTTGGAAATTCAAACTAACGGGACTCTTGTTGTTCGAGCACCTAGGCATGTTTCTCATTCTTTTATTCAAGAACTGTTGAAAGAAAAGCAGCAGTGGATTACAGAAAAGCAAGAAACCATCCGTAATAGGCTGAGTAAATCTGTACAATATAAACAAGGGGAAGAGCTTTATTATTTAGGTAAAAAATATAAGTTGAATATAGTCGACAACCTCTCTGTTCCTGTTGATTTTGACAATGGATTCAAAGTATTGGCTTGCGACAAAGAGAAGATAAAAGAACGAATAAAATGTTGGTATAAAAAACAGGCAGAAAAAATTATCCCTCAATGTGTAGAGCAAATTGCGAATTCCCATAATTTAAGTTTTAGTAATATAACAATAACTTCTGCTGAAAGACGCTGGGGGTCATGTACAGGGAGAAAAACTTTAAATTTTTCTTGGCGTATAATCATGCTTCCACCTGATATTATTGAATATATTGTTCTCCATGAGCTGGCTCACTTGAAAGAGCTGAACCATTCAAAAAACTTCTGGCTAGAAGTTAAGCAAATGATGCCAGATTATAAAAAAAAGAAAAAATGGCTTAGAGATAATAGCTTTCAATTTAGATTATAGGTATACCTTAAGAGGCAATAAATGATCGCTTCGGGCTACGCTCTACGAGCTACGACCCTGACACAGTCGCTTTGCTGCATTTAGGGCTTAAAACGCAAGCTTTAAAAGTGCCAATTATGGCCATGTCGAGTATGTAATTTTGTAGAGAATGCAAAGAAAAAATAAAGCAAGATCTGACATATGGGTAAATTAAGCATACAGGAACTATCTATCTACTCTTCACTATCTCAACGCGTGCAAGAGTATATAAATGGAGAGATTAATTATTCCGACCTGAAACATACAACGGCTTTGTTTGGTATTTACAAACAGCGTGGTAATAAATTCATGGCCAGAATCCGCGTAACTGGCGGAGAAATTTCCCTGAAACAACTATTTGCTCTTTCACAAATTGCAGAAAAATATTCAGTGAGCTTTTTACATTTGACTTCCAGGCAGGGTATTCAATTACATGGCATAGATGTAAAAAATATTATTCCCATTGTAACAGAATGTGCTGAATACGATATGCCATTTAGAGGTGGCGGTGGCAATACTTTTAGAAATGTGGCAGTATGTTATCATTCCGGTTTAATAGAAGATTCTATTTTCGATGTGCTACCATATGCAAAACAGCTTACCTCCTATGTTTTAAGCTATAATAAAGCTTTTGATGACTTACCAAGAAAAATTAAGTTTGGATTTTCATGTTGTGAAAAAGATACAGGGCTAGCTAAACTTCAGGACTTAGGTTTTATTGCAAAAATCCAGAATAGAATAGAAGGATTTGTAGTTTATGGCGGTGGCGGAATGGGGAATCAAAGTGCCGTTGGGATTGAGTTGATAGATTTTATTTCGGCTGATGAAGTAGCTAAATGTGCTATTGCAATGATAGATCTATTTTATGATCACGGTGATAGAAGCAACAGAAGTAAAGCAAGAATTAGATTTATTTTAAAAAAATACGGAGACAAAAAATTCAAAAAACTCTTTTTGAGTTATCTCAAAAAGGTAGATTTGATAGAAAATGTTAGTACTACCCAAGTTTATTCCCCTAAGCCAGAAACAACGTTATATAATTGCTCCGAAATACATTCGTCAATAGAGCTTAGTTCTACCGAGTTATCTCGTTACAACGAATGGAAATTGCACGCAATTTTTAATACACAACTTGATAATATCGTCTTAGTAAAACTTTTTGTGTCACACGGGAACTTA
>Ga0233447_1000919_pt1 | contig 27805 bp, 44 predicted proteins | sample SI_124_October20_3_FD_183014 | JGI IMG/M metagenome (GOLD analysis project Ga0233447, IMG submission 183014) | Seawater microbial communities from Saanich Inlet, British Columbia, Canada - SI_124_October2016_135_MG | ecosystem: Environmental > Aquatic > Marine > Inlet | place: Canada: British...
ACAATAAAGTTAGCACCACCACGAAGTGTTTTCTGATGGATTGCATTAGAAACACTCTGTAGTTTGTTACCTAATGTCTGGAACCAAGTTCCCTTGGTGTATGCAGATGCATTAGCTGAGGACTCTGCGAACAACTTAGTTGTCGAATTGTACTCATAAGCAGGGCGAGCAGACCAGTACTCTGTCTTTGCTGAAGCGTTAACTTTAAGCATGTCAAGAATTTCAAGGTCGATTTCCATCGTGATATACTCTGACAACATAGCAGTCAATTCAGCCTCGGCGTCTACTGAGTGATATGCGTTTAAATCTTGAGCAAGTTCAGGTGTCCAAACAGCTTTCAATTTACGAGTTTTAGCAACGATAGGGATGCTCTTCATTTTGATGTCGATTTCAGGAATATCAACATCGTCTGCACTGTTAGGTGAAGGTACGGTGAAGGTAGTCTGTTCGAAATCACCACGAGTAATGTCCGTAGGCAACTTGTGGTATTTAAGTGTTAATGAACCGGAGAATGCGCCTGAGCCTGCAGGGTCTACGATAAATGAAGCACTTGTTGCAGTTACGCTTGTGTACGCTGGGTACATAGCTGTAACCTGTGTTGCAGTAGCACCGACAAGACCTGAACCTGAAATTACGAAAGCTCTTACGCCATCCCAATCAGCATCAGATGTTTGTCCTCTACCAAAGGAAACCTTGAAAAGGTTGCTAAGGCTTGAAGATAGTGCGGCGTCAAATTCAACATCTTCCCAAACAACGGAAGCAGATGACCAGCTACCATCGGCGATAGTGTCAGTTGTGTCATTGATGGTATATCCAAATTTACCTGCGCCGTAAAGACCGCCTGTAGCATCACCCGAAGATGAAGTGTTACCATAAATGTCAGTGTTAGTTGTGAATCCAGCCTGTGCAGTTCCATACTTGAAATCCAAGTAGAAAATAAGACCTGAAGGCAGGTTCATTGGTTGTACAGAAACGAATTCCTGTGCGGCAAGTTCGCCGAAAATACGACGTACAAGCGGTAATGCTACACCACTCCACTCTTCCGAGTTTGATGCTGTACCAGTTTTTGAAGATTCATCAATAAGCTGACGTGCTTGGTTCTCAAGCAAGACGGCCATATTGTTAACGGCATTATCAGATGCCAAACCTTCAAGAAGTCCAGTTGGTTCCCATTTCCCAACAAGAGCTTTAGATTCCTCTAAGCGTCTGCGTTGTGGGGAATAGCCTTCCATTAGACTTTCAATTGTGTTCATTGAATTACTCATTTAAGTTCTCCTAATTACTTTTTAATGTTAGCTAACCGTTGGTAGCGTGCCTTAAGGTCAACATTTTCCTCTAAGATATCAGTCTTAGGTTTTGTAGATGTGACAGGCTTTGAAGAGCTACTTTGTGGTTTTCTAACTGCTTTTGTTTCAACGATTTTTTTAGCTTTTGCGCCAAAGGACTCTGCGATTGTTGAGAAAATTAATTTCACTTCACGTAGATTCTTTGCACGGTCAAAAGTTTCAACAACTTTATATTTCTTCTCATTGTCAAGTTCAAAGGAACGGAACAATTTGTTAGTATAAAGAAGTTTTGAGTTAAGAAGGTTGACTTCATTGATTTTGCTACGCAAGAATTTGATAACTTTGATATGCTCTTCAAGGTCGGCTTTCAATTGAACATTTTCCAGTTCAAATTCAGCTTCTTCTTCGTCAGCTTCTTCATCTTCATAGTCATCATCTTCACCGATTAACTGGTTGATAAGTTCCTGAAGGTCAACATCTTCGTCCATGTCATCTTCGTCGTAGTCATCTTCTTCTTTTAATTTAGCTTTACCAACTGTGCCGATGCCGGAACTCTGATTGGCCTTTCCAGGCTGTTTGTTATCAGATTTTCCAATATCAGATGAAACGTCATTTTCGTCAATTTCTTCGTCATCGTCAACATCAAAGTCTAATTCTTCGTCGTCTTCTTCGTCAAGGTCTTCAGATTCCTCAAAATCTACTTCCTCTTCGTCGTCGTCTTCTAAATCAGCTTCAAGCTCTTTAATGGTTGCTTCTAAATCCAATTCGTCTTCCTCTTCTTCGTCTTCAGCTTCAAATTCGTCTGCGGCTCCGTCGAATGCACCTTCGTCATCTTCAAGGTCTTCTTCACCTTCTTCAAACTCGATTTCTTCTTCATCATCACCAGCAAATTCATCTTCACCTTCTTCGGGTTCGACTGCGATATCTTCCTCGCCGCCTTCTTCGTCCTCAAAAGCTTCTTCCTCTTCGTCTTCTTCAAAGTCATCATCTTCATCAATCTCGGACTGAATCTGTTTTGCTAACATTGCTTTAACGTGTGGATTGAAGGCTTCCTCAAGGGCGATTTTTGCATTTTCAAGTGCGGTCTCACGGACTGCTCGTGCGTCTGCAATGGCTTCCTTTAATAGGTCGTCTTTTACTTCCATTGTGTTTCTCCAATTTTTATTGGTTTTGGAATTAACTAAAGTTATTAGGAACTTTAATAGAATTATGTTTTGATTACGCTATATGAAGTGGTCGGTATGACCGATAGCGTATTTTGTATATATAAATATATACTTGTGAAATAAAAAATGCCCTTTCGGGCATTTATTTTAATTTATTTGTGTTTACTCGCCCCTTTTACCGTGTCTTTAATCAAACCAGTGGAATCAGTTTCAATTTATTTATAAGTATTTGCAGGTTTTATGTACTTTTTGTACTTTTTGAATCAATTATCAACATCTTCTTTGGTTTTTCCATTGAAATATGTCGCACCCGTCTCATAATCATATGACCCATATGATACTGCAATATCTTGATGTCGGTGGTTCTTGTCAAGATGTTCATATGTCTTATAGCTCATTGCCATTGGCTTTGGTGTCATTCTATACGACCCATTGCGTAATGTAACTGTGAGCTTGATTGGAAATTTATCTTTAATTCCCCAAGACGCTTCACCCTCATTCAAGCGTTGAATCTCTTCCCTAATTATTTGTCGCAATTCTGATTTCTTCAATGTTATTTATCCTATTTTTTATTTGAGTTATCCAGCATATTTGGGCCTGCTTCATCTTCCGTTATTTTGTTATATTTGTGATTTTTTAGAATTTTTGAACACCCTTAGCAAATTTTTTCATATGGCTAACTTTAATACCACTATCAGTATCAGTAAATGCGAGTTTGATATTCTTTACAGACTTATCATTGTAATTTTTAACCGATATTCGCCTTTCCAATGCTTTAATAATATCCGTGGACGATTTACCATAATACTTTGTAAGTTTTAAAACGTCGGGGTGCGTTTCCAATTCTTTATTAAACAACCCCAAAGCATCTGGTGGGGCATCTACCTTTGCTTCATTCAATCTCTGGAGTTCTTCCCTAATAATCTGTCTTAATTCTGATTTTTTCATATTATTTCCCATGCTTTTTGAACAGTACCCATGTCATATTGACAAGTGGCGCCAATTTCAATTTATTCATATGCTGTTTATTCTTATCCGAAATTGCGTCGTATAGCGCAACAACATGCTGTGCTGTAAATGCATCAACCAATTGTCCACCAATTTTTTTTGCTTGGTGTCTATCAACAATATCACGCATTTGAGTTATTATTTTGGACTCTTCGATTTCTTCAGTGATAGATTCATTTAATTTTAATACGCCCATTTTGATTAACTCATCTCTTGCAAACTCTCGGTCTACAGAATCACCATCAAACCTATGTTTTGGTCGCTTGCTTAACACTTTAACAACCGCCTGTTGAACTTGCAATTGGGTGAGGTCTTTTTTCTTTAAATTTGGATATGTTCCTTTTTTACCATAGAACATATTCATATACTCGGTAAAATCCTTGAAATCTTCGGTAATGATTGCTTCACCAAGAGCTTTACGCCCCTTTGAGGTTGCCATGTCACTCATTTGTTTTGCATTTGCAAAGTCTTTCCATGATTCCTGCCAATTTGAATGTGGTCTGGGATTTTCCTTCGTGGCATATTTAACCCACCATTTTCGTACCATTTCAATCTTCTTATAGTCACTCTTTCCGATAAGAGTAGCAATAGTTCCGGAAGATAAATCGTAAATTTCACGTTCAATTTCTTTAGTGGATAGCTTCTTTTCGGTTATCAATTCTTCTCTAATGATTTGTCTCAATTCTGATTTTTTCATTATTTCTCAACCTTTCCAAGTACGGTTAAAAGTTCACCAATAGCCAATTCGTCGTTTTCTACTCGAACAACTGCCTTGGTAACTCGGTCAGCGATTGAAGATGCATACGCACGTAATTTTTTATTTTTAGAATATTTGGTTATAACATCTTGAATTTCTGCGTATAATTTAACGCTTAAATCTTTGCTTGCCTCGTTCAGCAATTCTTCTTTAATCATCTGTTTCAATTCTGATTTTTTCATATTTATCACCCTATGGTTATACTACCGCTGTTGTCAACGCCCAGCCATCTGAATTCTTTATGCTTCATCAATGTAGCCAATTCTTTTTTATCAAATCTATTTGCAAAGCCCTTATCACCACCGATTATTAATCCATGGACGCCTTTAAACGCATATTTAGGCTTTAATCCAATAATTTTCAAAATTTTTAATTTATCTGACGGGACTTCCGACAACTTTATTTCATCCGCCTCGTTAAGCTCACCTCGATTCGCCAACTCTTCTCTAATTATTTGCCTTGGTCATGTAAATAGTTTGTACTTCCGGCGTCTTTCAGAAATTTAATACGAGCATCCATAGCTGTTTTAGTTTTTGCTATCAAATCAGTATATGATTTTTTAACAGTCTTAGCCCACGCAGATTGCTCCTCAGTTACTGCTTGGATTTCCTCCCTAACAATTTCACGTAATTCTGATTTTTTCATCTTATTCTCCCTATCCTCCAAACCTACTATTAGCTCATATCAAATCATGTAATTTATGATACTCGCGTTGTTGTTTCGCTGATATTTTTACAGTTTTTAACGGACTGAATATTTTCATGCTGTCACTATTCTGTTTAAATAAATTCATCATTTTCTTTTCATTTTTATCAACGGCAATTACTTTTTTCAAGTCGCGTGATACTATTATCCAATAACCAGATTTTCTCATATCTTGCGCCTTTTCAATTGATATAATTTCACGTTCATTCAAAGTCTGAATTTCTTCACGTATGATTTGACGTAATTCTGATTTTTTCATCGTATTTTCCTATCGTTTTACAATCATTGCGTTGATACCGTCTTTTTCAACGGATTTTTTAAAATCTTTGGCGTCCTTTTCGTCTTTATATTCGGCTGAAGCTGGCTTCTCACCTTTCTTTCCAAAGATAACAACTCACTTGACTTCATTCAGTGCCTTGATTTCCTCACGTATAATTGCTCGTAATTCTGATTTCTTCATAGTTAGTGCATCACCTACTTTCCTATATCGGCTGTGCGATATTTTTCACGAAGGCGGGCAATTGCTCTTGCTTTGCGTCGCTGTTCGGATGGTTTTGTGTATTGCTCACGTTCTCTCAATTCAATAAATATCCCTTGGTCTTTCATTTGACGTTTGAGTATCTGAATTGCTTTTTCGATGTTGCCGTTAATCACTTTTACTTTTACCATGTTTACCTCTTTTGTTTGTGTTGGTTTACTAATTATTAATATATGTATTCGAGTAATTTGCCCAATCCTCAAATGCATTTAAGATGTCCGCTACACCAGATTCCGTAGAATCCGAATATTTATCATTCAATTTTTTGATTTCTTTTTTTCCTCAGTTTTTAATTGGACCCTTAGATTTATATTGCTGTACCAAATCCTTTTTATATTTCTCTGCATCTTTTTTAGCGGATGCAAGTGTCGATTCTTTCAGCAACTCTTCTCTAATAATTTGTCTTAATTCTGATTTTTTCATTATCTGTTCCCTAAATGAGACTTCTTGCTACTGAAGTCGATATTGATTACATATACTTCCCGCTTCTGATTTCCTGGAAGCTCTACTTTTATGACCTTCATTTCGTCCTGCGTATTTATTGGTTCCACCAATTTAACAAGCTGTCTTTTCTTAATCCACTGTGCTTTAGGAAAGTGCTTCTTAAGACTTTTTGGAGTTGGGTCTACAGCTATCCAATCATGTTGTTTTGCTGTCATCTCCGTTATCATCTCTCGGATGATTTGTCTGACGATACTCTCCTGTAAATTTTTTGATTCCAAGTGTTCGATATATTTTTCAGCATATCGCTGTTCACGTTTGTAGGATGCATTTTCGCTTTTCTTCTTAAGAGATTTTGGCATCTCTCGACACTCTTCTTCGGACAGCCCGTGGTTGTTTACGAAATATGAAATTCTGCGGGAGTCCACAGAATAATTCTTCCTCCACTTGTTTTCAGGAAGTCTCTTGAACCATGAATTTACTTCTTTTACTGTTGTACGCTTGCCCTTCATGCTATTCTCCTGTCATGCCGCCTTTAAATCATTTTTGTAATTCAACCAATATGCCGGTCTCAAATCTTCCTCAGAAAGTTCATAAATTTTATGATTTTCCTCTGACTTAACTTTTACTATACCGAATTGCGGTCGCCCCAATATTTTGAATGGTGCCATAGCAACTTCCTTGGACATTTTCAATTTACGCATAAATGCCTTCTTGAATTTGTCTTTGATTTTAATCAATGACCCAAGTTGTAGTTTTTCATCAAGTGATTGCATTTACTATCCTAAATATGGTTCCACGAACCCAAGCTTTTCCACAGTTTTCATGTACGCATCTAAAGCCTTTTCCATCTTTTTGGCATGTGCATCATGTTTTTTATCCCATTTTTCAGATTTTTTCATTTTCTTAATAAACTTCTCAAATAGCGAGTATGTCTTGGTATAATAATCATCCAAATCTAAGCCCGCATCTGACCGTTCCTTTAAAAGCTCTTCTTTAATCATTTGTCTTAATTCTGATTTTTTCATTAGTCGTCCCATCCGCCTTTTTCGGCCATTTTAACCAATTTGTCCCATTCTCCACCCATGGACTTTTTAACTTTTTTCCATGCTGTTTTGTCGGTGCGTTCGATGGTTCTAAAATACTTATATAGCTGTTCCCAATTAGGTTCCAAATTTATGGTTTTAAATTCTGAAATGACCTCTTTAATTACTTGTCTTAATTCTGATTTTTTCATTATATGATTCCATTCTCTTTGAATTCATCGGTTAGCTTAAATTTTTTCGCCACTTTTTCAAAATGCATTTGGGCGTCAAGTACTTCTTGCCAACTCATGGATTTATTTGAAAATTCATGTTGCCAATCCATTGCTTGGTCGCTTGCCTCACCTGCCGTTTTTGGCATCTTCAATTTTGCCTCTTTAATCATCCGTGGCAATTTGGACTCATTTTTAGCTGAATAGTTCTTATCAATATAATTGTAGAATGCTTTTTTCTTGTCGTCATCCAAGTCATCTGGGGAACTAACACCAAATTTCTTCATAGCTGATTTGAAAAATGCTTGATACTTACCATCATTCTCTTTGACCTTTTCTTTGCTGATATCATCCTTTTCAAAGAATGCACCCTCTTCATTCAATTCATTAATGTCATAGTACCGGTTTAATATGTGTCCCATATCTTCAAATACTGATTCCATGCGCTGTTGTAATGAGGTTGCCTCATTGGCAATTTTTGAAAATTCTTTGGCATGGTTGCCCAAGGATTTCATATTTTTATTAACAGTAATTTTGTCAAAATTATTCTCGGTTTCACGCAATGTGTGGTCCCGTGCAATTTCCGCCATCTTTGACAGCTTCTCTGCGATTTCACTCAAGTCAGTTTCACGATAAATTGATTTGCCAATTTCGTTATATCTACCGACTTCATTCACGAACTCTTTCATATCATATTTTGGCGCATCGTCTTCTTTGTAGAAATCTTCTGCTACAAGGTCTGATAGTTTGCTTGTGCGGAATTTACCGAACGCTTGTGTTGGGGCGAATCCACCAGCAATTGTCATCTCGTCTAATCTATTTTTCTTTTTACTCATGGTTTATCTCCCGTATTGTGCATCTATTAATAATTTACTTGCAGATTCTAAAAGCTTTATGGCAGATTTAATGCCCTTCATTGCCTTTGCGGCTCTTGCCTTTTCTTTAGTATCATCGTCATTATCCCACCCTTTACTTACATGTGGTTTAATTTTTTTTAATCTGGCAATCATCTCTGGTATAGTGGCCTCACCAAAATCCTCAACAGCCCAACCGTCTTCCGGTTTAAATATGTCTTCGCTCACTGTCTGTCTGATTTCAGTCAATCTCCAGTCACGGAACTTTTTGTTCATTTTCATTATGTCTGTGTTTTTCATAATCATCTCCTATGACATGTAATGACCACGCATGTGCGCTCTTGGTGGTAGGTCTATTTCGTTTTTAGCGGTCTTCCAATAATGGTCTGCCGCTTTTTTAATTTGTTTCTTTGCAGATGATGACAATTTCTTGTCATAATATTTAATTTCATGCTTGTTGTAATGTGCACTTATATGGGCTACCTTCTTGTAGTCCCCGTGCTCTTCACGGCTTCTATCAAATACGGTTATTCCGTTTCCAAGATGTCCAAAGCCCAAATCTTCACCTTCCAAAAATACAGCCTCGGATTTGCGACCGAACAACATCTTTTTGACTGCACGGATTGCATCCATGGGTCGCTTGAACATTTTTGGAGCCTGATTCAATTTTTCACCGGTATCTGCTACCGCATAATATATTTTAACATTATTGTACGGCATTGATGCGAGCTTTATATTGAAATCTCTAAATTTTACAGTGTCCACAATCTTTTCGCCTTTGAAATTCCAATCCCATGCTATTGAGGCTTCATTAACGCTCTCGTTCTTTGGAGTATATGTTTTATAATACATGGTATCATTCACAAGTTTATAATCTCCAGTTTTCAAAAGTTTATTTACAACACCATCAATAGATTTCTTGACATTCTTAAGTCCTTCACTATCTAAAAAAGAAGCAAGGTCTTTCAGGGACACGCCTGTATATGCTTTATTATGAATTAAATTTGAAGCTTTCCACGAATACGCATCTTTACCAAATTTACCAAATTTTGCACCCTCATTGGTTTCTTTCTTCAACCGGCTCTTTTCTTTACGACTGCGGTTCTTATTTTCGGATTCGAATCCAACTATTTTTCCACCTTTATGAGAAGCGTCTTTTTTGTCCCCGTTGCCGTATGTACCCTTGTCACGGTTGTATTGATTTAGCTCAGCACGATATTTTTTAGCTTTGGTGGACGATTGATATTTTTCGTAGTAATCACCCTTTCGTGCTTGATATTCTTTTGCGTAATCCCTGTCTTTAGCCTCATCTACTGATTCGCCCCAGTAACCAGGAGAAACATCCATTCTACCGGATGGCTCAGTCCACGTAAACCCAGTTATGGTTTTTCTAAAATTGGGAACTTTCTTTTTAACAGCGTGCGCTCACTGGTCAAGTGTAGATTGACTCAAATTAGTTTTCATTACCAATTTATTGTCATATATTTTATAGCCATTCTTCAAGCGCAGTGTTTTTGCAAACTTGTCCACAATTTTATCGTATTTATCGGCTTTACCCTCAGACATAATCTCATTATGAATCAACGCACGGACAATTTCTTCCTTGCTAACTTTATCCGGCAACCCCTTTGTGCTGGTTGATGCCATATCAGTAGCATCATCATCAGAAATGTTGTTTGCTATATCTTTAACTTTTTGGTCAACTTTATCGTTCTTGCCATCCTTGTAGGCTTTGACAATTGCGAATAATTTCTGTTGTTTTTTACTGACTGCTGGCATTTATTTTTCCTTATCTAATTAAAGCTTCTATATCCTATTTCATCCTCTAACATTGGAAATGCTTTTTTACTTTTAAACTGAAATGAATCTTCTGGGTCACCAGATTTACTTGCTAAGTCTGTATATGAAACGGTAAAAAATGGTTTCAATATTGCTTTCAACTTTGCAGTTTGTTTGGGGTCACTAATTACATCCAAATACAGTTTACTATCACTATTTTCAATGCTCGCATCCAAATCTACCCCTTTTAATTTTTGACCTTTTTTTGCGGCGGCTATTGCGTTTTTAAATTCTGGAATTTCCTTTTGAAGTTTCGCCAATTTTTTTACTTCATCTTCCGTTTCTTTCAAATCGCTCAAAACGTTTGCAAAATTGGTTTCATTTAATGGCCGTTTCCCCTTGGAAAATCGTCCCCAGTTTTTGTCTATTGATTCGTATAATTCTCTTTTCATGTTAAACTCCTTATTGGTCATGTATTTCTATTGTTATTTCATAAAGTACGTCAGAACCGTGGCCGTCATCAGCATATACTTCAAGTTTGCTTGTACCGTTTCGTCCAGAATATTCATTTTCCAACGCATCTTTGCCTCAGATTTTTGTTGCCATTTTTACTATACCGTTATGAAGCTTTTCAGCATCGGTGCTTCAAGGATATTTACGCTCTTGAAGAGTTTTATTAGCATGAGCCGCTGTTACGTCTGTAATGGTCGCCAATGGTTGTCCAAACTCATGGTCTCATGCGTGCTCACTTAATAAATCTTTTAATTTTGTCTTTTTCATCATGGTCTCCTAAAAGTTGGTGGTCAATTCAATAGAGGTTTTGGCGTTTCCCCAAAATCCACGTTGGCGTGTTAATTTATATCGTTTAACCATTTGCTTAACATATTTTTTAGCATCCGGCTCGTCATCAAAAGATTTACGTTCAAGCGTTTCATCTTTGGCGTTCTGGGAATATTTCCCAGCTACCTTTTCAATTGTAACAGTAAATTTGGCTTTAGCTTCTCCAAGTCGAGGCGGCGATGATTTCCAATTATAGTGTTTATCTACCCAACCGTATACATCATCTTCGGAGACTTTTTTGCCTGCCTTACGTTCAAGCTGTTTCCAGTATTTAACCAGTTGAGCTTTTCGCTTGCGAACGTGTGATGCCGAAGCCTCTCCATCTTGGTGCAAATTCTCGGGTTCAAGTGCCATTAGCGTCCCAACAAACAATTCTTTGAGCTTATCTGAAATATCTTTAGCTTCTAATATTTTAGTTATCTCTTCTCTAATAGTCTGACGTAATTCTGATTTTTTCATCTCTATCTGCCATACTTTGTTTTCATAATTGTGTCATTAATCAATCGGTCGATTTCAGACCATGCGCTTTCCCATGTATCTTCCATATCTTCAATTGGAAGTTTTGCTCGGACTTTATCTTCAATTTCTTGTTGATTAGCATATGGTGAGTCTTTCATCACTTTGGCCACGGTTTTTTTAATCATATTTTTGTATTTGACGCCGATGGTACGGGCTTCATTCAATGACTTAATTTCTTCCCTAACTATTTGTCTTAATTCTGATTTCTTCATTATTTCCCTTTCGACGCATCTTGTTCTAACAATGCCAATTTGCGCCACATTGAATCAGATGAATAGTCGGAATTTCCAGCGTTTGATAATTGTTTAATACGAGCATCCATTGCCTTTATAATCGCATCGGCTGTCGCTTTGCTATCTTTTTTGTCATATGTAGCTTCGTTAAGCTCTTCTCTTATCATTTGTCTTAATTCTGATTTTTTCATTATACTAATCCTTATCTACTATTTTTATTTTTGGTAATATACCAGAGAAAAATCCTCGCTTTGGCATGGGTTTTGAAAATCATTTTATAGCTTCTTGTTTATATTTTTTAAGACTGCCCTCTACTGCATTTTTTAATTTAAGTCTTTGGACTCCTATTTCATGTTTATCGCTTTCTCCATATCCGCTTTCCAAAGAAAATGTTTTATCTTTCCATGGCTTAGTTTGGGACATATCAGGACTTTTTTTGCGTAAATAATCTATAAAGATTTTTGACGGTGCCTTTGGCTCCAATCACGCATGGATGTCAAGTGAATTGCGCAGTCCGCTTTTTAGCCTGATAGTAAATGCCACAATCAACATTTTGTTCCCAATATCATATTTTGCAAACACGGAACGGTCCGTGTTAGGACTGTATTTATAAATTTTCGTGGTGAATCCTTGCTTTATGGCATTTTTATTCGTCAACTCCGTATAATTGTCCAAAACGTCCCGAATGTTGGTTAGCTCGCTCAATACAGTGGCCTCATTAACAAACTCTGCTCAATTCTTTTCGATTGATTCGTATAATTCTTTATTCATTGACTATCCCCTGATAATATCGTTAATAAGTGATTCTACTTTACACCACTTGCCACATGTTCTATCTTCAACCTCATGCTCCACGCCCTCTTTCATTGGGTGTAAAAATGCACCGTGGGTGGATGGGTTGCTTACAAAATCAAATGCAATCAACTCAAAATCATCCTGAACCTCTTGTGCATCACCATTGGCTTCACTTTGTTGTACAGAACCGAGACCTCTTGATGAAATGCCCAATTTAATTCCGGCTTCAAATAACTTGCGCAATATGTTTCCGGACGGGGTTTCAAGTATCTCAACTGTTCCAACCAAGCTGTCACCCTCAAAGTGCATCTCGGTAATATTATGTGATACGTTCTGCAGGTTGACTACTGAGCTATCGGGGTGGTCTAATTCACCCATGGCACGTTTCTGTGCAATGAAGTTTTTGTGGTAATTTTTTGATTCACGAGCCAAAATATTCATTGGATAGACTCTACCATTTTGATTTTTGGAGTCCGCCCTTTGAAGTACGCCCTGAACCAGCAATCGTCCGCCGTGCTCTTTTTTAGATTCGTTAATTTGTTTTTGGGTAAACTCGAATGGTAGGCAATCTACTATAAGTTTTCTATCCATGAACGCTCTCCTTTTCAAAATCTTGTGCGTATTTGAGTGCTAATTTCGCTCGCTCTTTTTTTGGAAACATTATATTCCACTGTCCGCTGTTCTGTTTTGCATATCGAATTGCACCTTGTTCAACAAAATACAAAAATGGTTTTAATGCGTGTGATAATGTAAATTTTCCTTTATCCACCATCCCATAAAGTTGTTTGATAATCGGCAATTTGATAGCTTTTCTCATTTGAGCGTTATCATCAATAAATGCTTTTAAATCTTGCAAGTCATCTGATAGCGCAATGTCTGCTTCGTATAATTTTGCTATATGTTTACTGTTCTTTTTAACTTTTTTATAGTCAAACACCTCTGGGTCTTTATGACCATTGGCATGACCTGTTTTTTCTCGTTTTTTATTTGAGCCAAATGCGTGTGGAGTTTGATACTGACCCTCGCCGCCGTCAATGTTGCCGGTTGCGTTGGCTTCCTCTATCTCGGATTGAATTACACTCCGTACAAGACGACGTAATGCCTTATTGTCCACATGAATTCCCCTCTTTCAGGACGGTATTTATCTCACGGGTCAACTGATAATGTCTCATCAATTTGACAACGTGCTCATCTTTAACAATACTACCTTCGGTAAGGGTGTCTATCTGAGTTATTACCTCATCCAGTTTAATTTTTGTAATTGGGTCATCCACTCTACCATGAAGCTTTTTGAGTACACCCTTTACACGGGATACTTCACTCGTAATGAATTCTTTTAAATGATTTGTATTTGAGATATTGTTAATGTACTCACGCAGTAGTTTTTTCTGACATGAATTCAAGCTGTTGTTATATTTTGAATTGAATTTTTCAACCAACATTTTGTATGATAGCAGGCGAAGGTCTTTCTCTTCTTTCCTGAAATCATCAAGTAATGTAGCCTTTGCACGGGCTTTGATTGGAGTCTTTATGATATGCTCAATCACATTAAAGCGATTATCCATAGACTCCGTTAAACTAAATACTCCGTTTGCGGATTCTGCCAAAAATAATTTATAAATTGAAGCATAAACTTTAAATTCTGGTATTCGGGCGTTGAAAAAATCAGCAATATTATAATGCTCTTTAATCTCTTTGATTAGGTTGTATTTTTCACGTTTTAAGTCTGCGTTGCGCAGTCGCTGTCTTGATACAATTACAGCATCCACGAGCTTATCCGCTCGGGCTTCTGATGTGTATTTTTCCGTTGTTAAAATTTTATACAACTGTACCTCTTTACCAAGTGCTGTGTTGGCACTAAAAAACTTTTTAATAAGCGGAATTGCTATAGAATCCTTTTTATTATTCAGCACATCTACCGTAATTTGCCTCGAAAGCAACTCAAACAATAGCCCCGAATTCTTAATTTTGCTGTGTCGTAAGTTCTTACCCATAATATAAATCTCCGTTATTACGTTCATATATAATTATAAATTCACAGCCTAATAATTCCGTTATTTCACGCTGTCGTTGTAAATCTTTGGATTGTTTTGACATATGACATGGTTCATAATATTCAATTACCACATTTTTTTCTGAGTCATACCCATCCACTCAATATCCCAATTCCTTAATATGAAACTCGCCGCCAGTTTCAGCATGTTGGAAATTATATCCGTAGTCTTTACCATACTTGTCTATCAATTGACACGCAGTTGGGTTGTAGTTTGGTGCCATTTGACCGTGAAGCTTCTCTTTATATGAAATCATAGCTAATCTATTTTTCTGTCTAATTTCCGGCGTCCGTTCATATGATGAATCAAACTTAAACCCCAAAGTTTTACCAGTGTTTGAACATGAACAACATACTTTATTATCACGCATTGAATAAATAAATGTATATTTATTTGAATATGACATTAGCTCATTGCACGTCGGACATGCCTTTTCATATGGCGCAATTACATCTTTATATTTACCCCAACTGGCATATCCAGTTTTGTTTTTGTTTCAAGGAGTCATTCCTTTTACAAAACATCCTGAATTCACTTGTTTATCCATTTATTTACTCCGTTTTATATTATATTCAGTCTTATATATAAATATTAAATTATTGTAAAATGTGTTATTCTGCAGGTGAATCATTTTGTAAATCCTCTTTATATTCTGCCTCAATATCCTGTGCCTCTGACAATATTTTTTTATTTGTATCTACGAATTTCTTGCCAAGCTGAGCTACCAACCCATCATAATTGGCAACCTGTAATGGCTTACCAAATTTAGGGGAACTCATTCCCGCTTTTCTCTTTTCGTGTGCTCCAAGTGGGTCTCGCCCGTTAATTGAACTGTCCTTACCATATTTAGGACCTTCTTTTGGACGACCAGAACCTGGCCACCCGCCTTTTGGCATTTCCTCACCCTCTTCTTGGAATTCGCTTCCATCCCTATCGGAATTTTCATCTGCATCCAACATAGCACCCTGTGTACCGATTGCTTCATTTGATTTCAATGGGTCATTACCCTCGTCCTCAATCTGTTGCCATCTGAACGCACGTTTCTTGTCTTTCAACTGTTGCAGGCGAATTTCATTTTTTTCTTCAGTTGTGAATTTGAAAATATTGTCGTACAGCCATTCAGATGGCAATAAATTGTCCTGCAATGCCGAACTTGCGGCTGACAATTTATTGACAAGCAATTCAATCTTCTCTTCTTCATATATTGTGGATGGGTTTGTCAACTCTAATTCGAATGACAATAATTTTTCATCAGTATATCCTTGAGTGAATAGATGGACAACACCAATCTTTTTCAATTCTGCCACGATTGTACGCTGAATTCTCTCAATGGTACGAGCAAACCTTACATCTTCTGCGGCCAATGTTGCTTTACTGTTCAAAGCATCATCATAACCAAGGAAAGCCTTCGGCACTTTAAGAGCCGCAAGCATTTTATTTTTAAGATACTCAAGGTCATCGGTCATTTGATATTCCAATCCACCAAGCGTATCAATTTCTGTTCCACTATCTCCACCACGAACGGGTAGGAAAAAGTCTTCAGTAAGATTTTGCATATTATAGCGTAAATTGTAATCGCCGGTCTGTTGGTCCATAATCGGTGTCTTTTTCATTTTAGACATCATGGACTTCATGAACGGTTCAACCTCATGTGGTGATAGCGAGCCAATATCAACCTTGAAAATTCTCTTCTCAGGAGCACGCATGATTCTGTGAATCAACATAGCATCTTCCATCAAGGTCAACTGCTTCCAAACTTTACGGGCACCCTCAATCATTGATTTGCCGTATGGCAAGTAATTGGAATCAGCATTTAGTCTAAAGTGTGCGATTTCGTATTCTTGAAGCTGTTCGACATTCTCACCCTTGATTGAGCCAAGTGTTTCGCCCTGTCCCAATTGGAAAGTTACTTCATTTGGCTTGGTTGGGTCGATGCCCTCCAAACGAACTACATCATAGACGGAAAGCGGTATGATATTATATACACCATAGCCTTCCTTCAACATCATGTGTAAAAAGAAATCGCCGTATTTACAAAGGTTGCGAACTCATGGCCACAGATTGAACTCTATGTTCATAATTTCATAAAATAGGTTATACAGGATTTCCTTGACTTCCTCATCATCTGATATGATAGTCAAAACGTCTCCGTATTCAGATTTCAAAGTTGATTCGTCTGCATAGATATCCAATGCCGATGCTAAAATCGCATCAGAATCCATTTGCTCGTAGTCTTTGAACAAAGCCATACGCTGACCTGCCTGATAGAATTGCATCGCTTTACCGGTGCTTCCTGCCATCGAGGAGTACATTCTACTGTATCTATCCAAGTAATTCTTTGCTGATTTGGATTGAAGCTGATTTGTATCAATTACTTTTAGTTTACGTCCACCTTTGTGCCGGATTATTACCTGTCCACCAAATAGTCGTTTTAACTCGCCTCTAAAATTTCGTTCTGCCATCTATATTACCTCTTTCTTTATTTTAATCATGTCAAACTTTCGGGGTTGCCGTTAACGTCCCATGACCAACCCTCTGGAATCGCATTATCGTCCTGCGTATATACTCCGGAGTGTTGTAGGGTCTGGCCAAGAATTTGTTTTTGTAATTCTCTGCCGTCGGTTCTCAATTTAAGTGCTGTGTCCCGCACCCATAGTGCAATTGCCAAACTCATCACCAAATCATCATTATAGCCTTTTGCCGCACCTGTACGATTTCCATCATATATGAAAACGAATAATTCATTGATTAGTCGTTTTGAATGTATCGTCACTGAGCGGTCTCTAAAATATTCATCCAGCTTGGCGATGATTAATGGTCGTGTTTTTGATGTGGTTGTAAATCCTGGCAACATTTTGCGGTCTTGCGCATTGTGCTTATTTGTCAAATGTTGCTTTACATCAATATATTGAAAATCCTTGGTTGAATAAAATAAATTTTTGTAATCTCTCTGAATTACCTGTTGCAATGTTGCCCATCCAAGTGTATTATTCTCTACTATAAGTAGCGCATCATTATATTCTGTTGAAATATTCACTAATAAATCACCGAACATCTTGGTATCAATTTTGCCCTTATACTCAGCAACCTGTTCCATTGTATCAATGTTGAATATATGGAATGCTGAAAAGTCCTTTGCATCACCACGAGCAACATCAGCACTTACTACATAAGATGCTTCAGGCTCTGGGTGTTTCCATATCCAAGTGTTGGTGTCCATACCACGGGTTTCAATTGGGTCGTGCACATGCTTTTCGTTATATTCTTCGATTACGGCACCAGGGATTACAGTACGACCTGAACTGATAAAGTCACAGTCATTTTCCTGTGCGGCCAAATCTGGGTCACCGAGTCTACGCTCTTCACCATCACGCCACTCTTGGTCACGGTCTGGGTGAACGTCTCATTTTAAAAATATGGGGTTAAAATCGTTTTCGTGGGTTTCCGCTTTGGCCCATGTGGAATGGAACCAGTTACCAATACCGTTTGGTGTACTTAATGCAATACAGTCTCCACCAGTCGATAGAGTTGGTTGTGCGGCGGCTCAGATAGTGTCAACACTCGGGATGAATGCGGCCTCATCAAGAATAAGCAGTGACAAACCTTCAGAACGTGCGGCATCATCCGAAGATGTTTCAGCTACGACCTGTGAACCATTTTTATATCTAAGGGAAAGTTTATTGTCTTCAATACATGTGGATTTTAATCATGTAGGAAGGTTGGCGTGCATAACTCGGACTTTGGTTACCAAGTTACGAGCCTTTGATTGTTTTGTTGCAATTACTAAAATATTTTTATCTGTGTGGAAGGTCATCAATCATAAAGAGTATCCGGCGACAAGCGTGGATAGCCCAAGCTGTCTTGCTTTCAAAATGATGTTGTAGCGGTTTGACATGAAATCCTTAATCGCATCCGACTGGAAATCATACAGACTAAACTGAATTTTTCCTTTTATCGGGTGCTGAATAATACAATATTTCTTCATGAAATATTCCGGACTTAATCCACATTTCACTCACTCGCTTTTTATCATTTCCTTATAATTGTTGTTACTCATTATTTCACCAATCCCACTATATATGCGGCTATGACAATAATTGCCATTCCTTCAGCACGGAAAAATTCCGGTGAGGTGTACCACTTTCGTTTTTTGGATTCTGAGTCTTTGCGGTAAATTTCCACCCTGTCCTCAAGGATTAATATATGCTCATCTTTGTATTCCAATAGCAAGGAATCAATATTCGCTTGATATTCAAATTTTCCAATCAATTCTGACTGTTGCATAATTATTACCTTTTGCAGGGAATCGGTTACTACAAGCTCATTATATTTGGCAAGCTTTTCTTGAAAAATCGCCACCTCGTCTGCGGTAAATGTATATTGCCCCTCAGCGATTGAGAATAGCAAAAATAATATGACCAATAATCGCTTAACCATTTTGTTCATCCCTTGCAAATTTCTTCAATCACGCATACGCCTCGTCAGCATCGACCGGCGTTTTGGATTTTTCCAAGTTTTCTAATTCAGCTTGAGTTTTTTCTAATTCTTTTTTGAGGTCATCTATCTCTTGCTTGTTTTCGGTCTTTTTGTGTTTCAAGTCTTCAATTTTCCCTTTCACTTTGGCTTCAGCTTTTTTGCTGGCTTCTATCTGCACCTCAAGAGGGTCATCCTTCTTTTTTGGTGGCATCAGAACCATAAAAATAAAACCTGCAATCGCCATCACTACAGCGAAAATTTTAGAAACTCATTTACCTATTTTACTCATCTTTGGCTCCTTCTCGCATCTGCTTAAGTTCTTCCTTAATCGTTCTGCGTACTTCACCGTCTTTTGTTACACTCTCACCCATGCTTGCCGAATTAATTGCGGCCATCACCTGTGGATTGGTTGCTAAAAACTGCAACAATTTCATCACCCCTGGAACGGCAGTGGGCTTGATATTAAATTTTTTAAATAGCTGTCGTGCGTTCATTATGGCGTATATGTCTTCATGCGCTTTTGCACAAATTTTTCTATATCCTTTGGGTCAAGGTCAGAAAACTTTTCATCAACATACAAAAAGCCTTTAGCCTTTTCATAATTAGCTGGCACGTCGTCGTCCATGTTATCAAATTCATTTGGCAAATACGATACCAATATTGTATATCCGGTGTCTTTCCACTGAACTTTACCACGACCTGAAATTTTGAAGGCTCGTATCATTAGTCCGAAGCCTCGACCAGGATTATCATATCGCCTAAACCACCCGTCCGTCTCTAACCGATACCACGCATTCTTTGCATCAAAGTTCCTATCGAGCGTCATCCTAATATTAGCATGGTGCCCATCAGTTGGCTTATTGAGTGCAGATTTTACGCCTCCCTCAGTTATCAGTGATGTCAATTTCATTATAATTGACCCTTATCTTTTTTATACGCCTGTTTTGTCAGCAAAATTGCCGCTTTAATTAATGTTTTTGGGTCTTTTTGGGCAGAAGTTTTAAATGATATTGGCTTTTCCCACTGACGCTGTATGGTAAACGATATATTACCATTTTTCATAAACCAAGTGTATTCTCCAAAAAAGTCGTGGGTCGATTCATGACCTTCGTACTTATAATGTGCATACACTGCCATGACGTGCCCATCTTTACCATTGGCCGCTTCCGTGTCAACCTGTGGTGGCTCGGGATTCCAATGCAATCTCAAAAATTGGGTATGAAATGCATCCTCTATCTTTTCTAAATCTGGAACACTTTCTATATTTGTAAATTTTGGTGCCTCGTTTAGAATTTCTTCACGAACCATTTGTCTTAGCTCCGATTTTTTCATTATGATTGTCCTCTCGCATTACGGTTTAATATACACATTATTCGCACTTAAGCAAATATATTCATATATAAATATTAAACTTCCAATAATTCTGCCGTAACTGCCTCAAGTTGTGCTTTAAATTCGTTAATTGCTTCAGCGGCCTTTTCAGCGATGTTTCCGGTGTTAATATCCCACTTTTCTTCAACAATATTATGGCCATCTGGGGTGATTTGATTAAAAAACGTTAAGCTATGCTCCTTTGTATATTCCTCAATCTGGGTGATTTGCTCCAGCAACCAACTGCGCTTATTTTCCAACATAATACGCTTTTCATACGCCTCATATGTACCGGCTATGCGCATTTGGGTCTCATCCTTTACCGTACACTCAAAACATTTTCTCCGACGATTTCAGAACTTGGTATCTAATTTATTATTCATGATGTAATCACATTCAGGACAGAACATGGGCATTCGTAACTCACGCAACATTGCATTGCGCTCTTCTTGCTCTTCTTTTTCTTTGGCTTTTTGCTTTCTGTATTCTACTATTACGGGGTCTTTATCATCTCACGCAAATGATTGTATTTTCTTATCAGGGTTTTTGCCCTGTAGAATATTTTTTAGTGCTTTATCTTCGTTTCCATGTGCCATTATAACTTCTCCTTTTTAAACATTAAACTCGTCTTTCAATTCTTTTATCTTAGTATCACCGAGTACAAAATGCAATATGTTGATATACACATCGTCCCAATTTTTTGTGCTTAGGTCGGTTTTTATGCGATAATGCATATCAAATTCTCGTGAAATTGCGCTATCGGTTACCAATATTACACTATCTCCCAATCCATCGGTACTTGTGGCAAGCCACTTAGCATTGATTGCATCTAATTTCATCCTATACTCAGCAAGTACCAAATCCATCATATCAAGCGTTTTAGACACGGATTGGGATATCCGATTTTCGTCAATCATATCATCAACAATTACTTGCAGAACATCATTGATACCCTTATATGTATAAGTAGCATCTAATTGAGATTTCATAAAAAAATTGTCCCTCGCCTTTTCAACGACCTTTGAGAAATTTTTCAAAATGTCGGCATTTCCGAAGATTTGCTCCTTAATTTGTTTGAGCACACTACGATGTAGATTTTTAATCTGCTGTGAAACTTTATGCTGTTCCATATTAGCACCGGTGAACCCATCTTTGTCAACGATTTTGACTATGAGATTATTTGTTGGGTCTCGAACTATCAGACCTTCGGGTGTGATATTGCCAAACATGGACGTTCGCCCGACCAATAATTCAGAAATAAATTGAGCCTTGATATTATTCATGACAGTCTGAATTGCAGATTTTGCTTTCAGCTTGAGTTCCTTATCAATCTTTTTTCGGGACACCAAAATGTCAGAATATTTGTCATACAGCCTCTTCAAAAGATTGAGATGCCTGACCTCAAATGCGTCAATCTCTATGATAGGTTTTGGGTATACCTGCCAGTACCCCGACCCCCTCAGTCCGAAACACATTGATAGGATATCTAACATATCTGTTACGGATTTACCATCAACTTTAACATCAAAAATTACAGCGGCACCATGACTACCAATCCAACCATCAGCATATCGCAGTGTATTGGTCTGGGCGGTTGGTAGCAATTCTGCAAATACTTGTACATGGGAACATTTCATTGCGTCTTTATATGTTTTATATACTTCCATCCTCTCGCTGATTCCAGTATGAAATCGTTTGATGCCCTGCATGAATGGAATATCACCATAGAAGTCAATATCATATACCGGCTTGGACTTTTTGGTTTTGGTGAAAAACGTATCGGTGTCATCGGTGCCAAATGAAATATTTTGGCCATCAATTTTTTCAGAAATTTCAAGAAGATTCGGGTCCTTGAATGCGTCCACAAACGATATGAAATCCTGTGGCTTCAGTTCATCCATGTGTATGATTTTATCCATTGCAACTGTCATTATAACCTACCTTTTAATGTGGGGAGCTTCCCAATAATTTTCTGCTCAAGCTCATCGCTCCAGAAGTTTTTCGCCTTCTTAAACGATAGCTCGTGCTTATACCCTTTGAAGATGTGTACCAGTGTTTTCTCGCTGAGATTGGCCTCCGAAAGAACATCCAATACACCATCAAAGGTTTGTACTCTAAATTGTATATCGTCTTCAGAAAGTCCCAAACCCGCACTTAAAATTGCAGTCCATTCTTGGCCTGATAAATCAACCTCATCAAATGCTAACCCTCGAAGTACGTCAATTGGGTGGCCGGTGTGCCTCCCAATTTGATAGCGGTTTTTGATATATCCAGTGTCAACATCAATCAATAATTTTTTTAGCCATGTCATAGTTTTATATTTTGAAAGAGTGTTAACCAAAGACTGAGTGCCCCGTTTGTATTTGGGCTTCCTCATGCGATTTACCTTCTTCTGTAGTGCGGCAACCAAGCCATCCACGGTTTCGTATTTTCCGTTCCATTTAAACGCTTTGAATCCTTGATTAGCCATACTTAGCCCGACGCCCCGAACGACATATCTAATCAAGTCGGTTCGATGCAGTCCTTTAATCAAAAGCGTTGCATTTTCATCGTATACCTCACCTGAATAAAATTTCAAATCTCGCAAGTATGAAAATGAAGTATTGCTCGCCGTTGGAATAGCAATCATAAGGTCTATTTGTGCATTGGAATCCATGTACTCTGAGGGAAATGATATTGAAACTATATTGCCGAAAAACGACTTTGCCTTGTAATCTTCCGCTTTAAAAAATTTGACCAATCCTCTGGTGATGTCAATTATGTCATCGTCGGCACTGTTCGACAATACAAGCAAATCCAAATCTCCGGCCATTGGCTTTGCATTCGGCGAATTTCCCAATATTTGACGTGTAGAACCCAATCCAACGACGCTCGATACATCAATGAGGCTTGACCCTCTCAATACCGTTAAGTAGTCTTCATATACCCTTGGTGCGATTTCTTTGGGGATTCCCGATACGTCATCAAATGCTTTTTTGATTTCAGTTGTGATTTGTAACCTCTTTTTCTGTTAGTCCTCGAATAACTCTTCAAACCAACGGTCAGTATTTTGAATTTCTTTATCAGCACCTGCAGGAATTGGAGCCTCAACATCCACACCTGTTGTGGTTTTGCCAATAATACCCATCCACTTAATAATTTCCCAACCAAGTTCACGGTTGATTTCCTGTTGACGGGTTTTATACTTTTCTATTGGATTTGCGTAACCTTCTCCATCGCCGGTCTTTCCATATGCGACTGCAGGAACGATTCCATAGGATAGCGTATAATCAAGCTCTGGGTCAATTGCATCCTTTGATAATATATAATTGACAACCTTCCAACCGGTCTTTTCAAACATGGAATCAAGCCACTTCGTGGATACGTTCTGATATTCAGTAAACGTCTTATAAAAAATTGGTGGGCCATCATCCGTTGGTGAATTTATCGTGTACGTGCTTTCTGTCAATATTTTAGACACGTCATTATCTGTTAAAAATCGGACGATATCCTGCGTTGATATATTGAACGATTCCTTCAACGAAATAAATTGCTCGACATTCACAAGCAGAGTAGTATCTTCCAATTTCATTTTGGCCTGCTCCATGGTCACCCACTTGTGCTTAATATGTTCATCGGATAATATAACATCAGTTGTGTGCGATTCCCCCATAAAATATACAAAAGTTTTGTTATTCATTTCAGTGATGGATTTGAACTCCAACTCTATCTTAAGTTTCAGCCCAGTTTCTTCATATGTTTCCCTGAGAGCCGCCTGAGATACCTCTTCGTTATCATCAATTTTGCCTTTAGGGAACTCCCATTTTTTATTATTACGCTTCAAGATTAAAAATTTATAGATATCGTTTTCTACAATATATGGTATAGTTCCTGCAACCGTATTCAATTGTGATTCGACCACCAATATTGGAGAGATTATAGCCTCAGTTAATTTGCTTGTCCCTTGAGGGACATATCCGGTTGATAAAAAATCATAGCCTGTTGCATCGAAGCCGGAAGTTTTGTCTTTATTTTTCTTCTTCTTTTTGGTCTTCACGTCACGCTTTTTTTGCTTGTTCATTTTTTTCTTTTCTTCAACCTTTTCCAACCTGTCGTAATAATCCGGAAGCTCATTCAAGTGCGCCATGGCGATTTTCATGAGGTCGCCCACATTATTGACCACATCAAGCTCTGACCCATCATCATGTTCCTTTTCAACTTTCATTCCTTTGATAAGTTGTTTGGGGTCATATTTGGATATGTCCAATTTGTATTTATCTGCTATTTTTTGAAGCTTTGACAATATACCTCTCCTATTTCCACCGACCCATAGTTTGCATATGTGCTTTCGTATCATCTTTGCCAGCCTGAATCATTTCATTGGTGCCCCTTTGAACATTTTCCATATCCAATTTTTGCTGGGCTTTTTTTGGAATATTATATACTTTAAAATATGTTTGCATGGCAGACATCAAAGCATCAAAAGCCTTCCTATGCTTGTCTTTGCTTTTTTGCACACGAGCCACCATTAGACTGGCATTGATGCGAATTAATCTCTCATAGGCGTAGTTAATATTTTCGCTATGTGACATTTCTTCAAACTTCTCATCAGTATAAAAATCATGTCTGGCTCTTTCACGGGCATATGCTGGGTTGTCCATCCCGATTGGCCACGAAACATTTCTTGGAGGATTCTGATAAAATAGAAGCTCTTTATTAAGAACTTTAAGAGTAGACGAATTTAAAGATTTTGCTTCAACTAATGCCATCAATTTTATCAACATACCTCTCCTATTTCAATTTCTTGTATAATTTATCAGTGATTGCAAATGCTTCTTTTGTAGTCAAATTTGGCTTTTCAAACATAACCTCTTCAACTGCTTTCTTTAAAGCCCCAATCAATCGACCATCAAGCTTTTTATCCAATTTATAGCGTTTGATAATGTGATTCCCATCAATCGGCGTCATTAGTTTTCCGCCAGAACCCATATCCAAAAATTTTAAACGAGTTTTAATCCCGCCGATTTGGTTTGGTAGGTTGTACGCATCTGCGTGACTCTCATTGTCAGCATGGATTACATTCAGAGTATCTTCCAAGTGCTTGCCCAAATCTTTCTTCAATTTGCGCAGTGCTTTATCAGAAATAATTTCTCCCTCGGAACCCGCAGGCTTCAATCTCATATGGTTTCCAATTGCAGTCTTAACCGCTTTGATAATTGCATTATCGTATGAAAGCCGCTTCATAATAGAACCGGCGATATCTGCGGAAATCAACTCATGCTTATAAAAATGGATTTCACCGTCTATAATAGTCTGAGCGTCGGCCTTGCCGATATCGTGCATCAGCCCTGCAAGTCTGGTAATAACGGATGGTTTGGTTTTACTCAACACCTCAAGGGTGTGACCCATCACGTCCCATTTGTGATATTTATTTTGCTTCAATCCGTTCAATATTTCCAATTCAGGCATAACGTGCTTAATTAAACCAGTGGCTTGCATGATTCGGATTGCTTGTTTTGGCCTTTTACTCACAAGCATCTTATTCAATTCATCTCGGATGCGCTCGTTTGAAATTGTTGGAAGCATGTTCGCATTGCGCTTCATTGCCTTAATCATGAACATAGGCAAATCCCAACCGTATTTAACCGTGAACCTGACTGCTCGCAACATGCGGAGTGGGTCATCGGAAAAAATAACATCTGGGTTTAATGGGGTTTGGACAACACCCCGTGCGATATCTTTATGCCCCATGCCGGTTAAATCGAGGATTTCTCCAGTCGTTAAATCTTTCAAAAGACTATTAACCGTGAAATCTCTTCGTTCAACATCCTGTGCAAGCGTTCCGGCTTTCACCTTTGGCTTGCGGGAACCCCGTTCGTATTCCTCTGAGCGAGTCATAACCGCTTCAAATTCAAGCTCGGAAATATCCAAGCCTTTATGAACAACCCTATATAGTTGAAATTTTGCTGTTCCAAATTTTGGATAGATAACAGGATTTGAGCCTTTTTTGTAAACGCCCACTTTCTTGCAAATCCATTCTGCGAATTTGATTCCGCCGTCTGGCAGTTCCACAACAAGGTCAATATCTTTTGGATTGAGTCCCATTACTTGGTCACGAACATACCCACCGGCAATATACACCTTACCCTTGAATGGTGATTTTTTCACCATCATGGATAGATAGTCCTCAGCCGCCTTTTCAAGCCTGCCCTCTAATAATAATTCAGTCAATTTAAGCATTCCTTATTCTATTCCCTTGCAATATACACACATTTTACTTAAATACAATGACTATTTTCAATGCGCTTGTGGATAATTTTTCTTACCATACTTGGTTCAAACAGCCTTAACTTTCTTCATCTGTTTGGTGGTTAAGTCATCTTTATACCCTTCCAAAAAATCATCAATGATAGAATCCATAGTCGTCTTTTTGGTTTTTGCTTTGGTGAAGAACCCTGCCATAAATGCGGGCTTTTCAACCCTGTGCAATAAATATTCCATTGGCGGTAAATCTGACGTTCCCTTCCGAGTGGTAGGCTTCTTTCGCATAATGTGTTGCGTGACATGCTCTATCTCATGTCGCACCGCTTCTTTTACTTCGGCTACAAAATCGTTCCAAGTCTCATCGGTAAATAGCAAAGTATTTATAGCAATTTGTAACCCGAGTTCTAAGTATCTACCAAACGTAAAATTGAGTCTGGCAGTTTCCCCTTGAATTGCAAATGGCAATGCCGCCTTTTTCGTCTTGGTATATTTTATGAAAACTTCTAATGTAACATCATGCCCGAGAATATCAAGGTCTTTATCAAATCCTTTTTTCTTTTTCTTTACAGCGGAAATAATAACTTTGGTTAAATCGGAAACTTGTTTGTCATACCGACCCTCAACCAACTCTGAAAATTTATATTTTGTTGACATGGCTTTTTGCTTTGCTGATAATCCCTTTTTTATCTTGCTGGACTTATTTTTAACCTTTTTCTTTAATAGCGGGGATGCGGTGTGCTGTTGATAAGCATCACTATCAAATTCGTGAGCCTTGCCCGAATATTCTTTTATCGGTATCAACCAACCACGAACCTCAATCAACCAATCATCGGTAACTTTTCCAAGCTTTTTTTCTCTCATTGCTTTATTCAATGGAACGATATATTTTTTCAAATCGCTCTTACTTGGGGTGGTTCAAAATGAAATCACTTTGGGTTTTATCCATATACGACCCGAATCTTTGGTTCAATCACCCACCGTAGAATTGCCCATTATGTTTCTTAAATCCACATGAGACCCCTTACCAACATATACCATATCATGTCGCTTAACAAATGAATATGCACTGGGAGAATATGCGTGCAATCTTTTCTTTTCAAACTCTATCTTATCTGGGGATTCCGTCAAATTCTCATCAAAAATATTGACCTGTTTGATAGTCCTGAAGTTGGTCATTTTTTTACCATTAATAATAAGCTGTCCATTGCTGTCAACACTCATCGTTTTTACAACGGTCTTTTTATTGCGAAATTTTCCCGTGAGAATGGTGTCACCAATCTCAACATCCAGTTCTACTTTTTCAACCAATGGTAGTAATTTAAGCATTTCGTGAGTTTCCTATTGCGTCCCCATATGCCAACGTCAATGGCAGTAGTGTTTTAATTGGTAGGTCAATAACCAACGCATTTACCGACCCCTTTGGGTCAAGCAATATGCTTGATAGATATCTATGGTGGCCATCTATAATATAATTGTCCGAGCTAA
>Ga0233447_1000923_pt1 | contig 27717 bp, 25 predicted proteins | sample SI_124_October20_3_FD_183014 | JGI IMG/M metagenome (GOLD analysis project Ga0233447, IMG submission 183014) | Seawater microbial communities from Saanich Inlet, British Columbia, Canada - SI_124_October2016_135_MG | ecosystem: Environmental > Aquatic > Marine > Inlet | place: Canada: British...
TAAACTCCGGTGAATATTCTGTTATCATGTAACCTCTCTATCGCCCTATCAAATTGTAAACTTTTTTGTTCAATTGAGGCGACAACTACCCTGACACATAGGGGCATTGCCATGGAGTCCCATATCAAAATTGGTTGCGTCATTGCCGCTGCCATCGTCCACATCTTCATGAAAAGTTTTGACCCTGGCGCTTCCGTAAAAATTCCATTCGGCTGCCTGGGAAGACGTTGCCAGGGTAAGTGCTGCAATCATCGTAACCGCTACTTTGATCCACATGTTCATCTTTCTTTCTCCTTAAAATAATAAAAATAAGTGCTTTTCCCTTTTAAAAAAAACACCGCATGAAAGAACCGCCACACCAATGTGGAAGTATCCTTTCAAAACCAAGGGATCATACACAATTTATATTCAGGGTTTATTAGCTCTTTATAAGAAATGTGTATAAATTCCGATCCGGAAGGGTCTGCCTCTCTTGCCTTATGGCGCTTCTCCTGACAATACGATTTCCTTTCTTGAACCGGTCCAGTTCCTCGATTACGGTAATCGGAATGATGATATCGTGATCACCAAACTGGTAAATGCAGGTACTGTCATGAAGGATGACATTGGTGTCCAGAACAAAGGTTTTTTTCATAGGGAACTCCGAAGTTAAGGTTAATCTGTTGTTTCGAGTAGAGATTAAAATTCTTTATAATTACAGGCGATTCCCTTTTCAGGAAGCCTGTCTCAACCCCCCCAGGCATGGTTTTTTTTCCATCATCTGAGTCAGTCCCTTTCCCTCCCAGGCAAAATGGGGAGGGATGTTCAACAGGGCGGCAATGGTCGGTGCGATGTCCAATAGAGAAACCTCTTTTTCAATCCGGAAATTTTCACGAATATCCGGCCCAAATGCAATCAAAGGAACCCGGGTAATTTCAGGGAAATTTTCCAGATGATTTTTTCCCTTTCCCCCATGGTCACTGGTTACGATCAGATGATAGTTATCTTCCCTGACAATACCCTCAACAATTAACCCCAGTGCACGATCCACCATTTTTACTGCCTCTAAATATTCCGGGGACATCCACCCAAAGCAATGACCGATGATATCTGTCCATTCAAAATAAACAAAACAGAAATCAGGTGTTTGGTGAAGGATGTGACAGGCGGCAATGCCTGCCAGCTCAATGAGATCCTGTTTTTGTCTCAGCCGAAGGAAAAACGAGTGATCCATTGTTCCGGGAAGGGACAGGTTTCTCAAGTGTTCCCAACTGTAAAAAGAAGAGACCGTGCCCCCATTACTTTTAACGTGGCCAAACAGGCTCTGGGCGGCAGCAGACATGTTGGGCAGAGCTGTGTTGGTCAGCACCCCGTGGGAATAGGGTGCAAGGGAGGTGAAGATGGAAAAATGGGATGGCAGGGTGATAGGGGGTGTCACGGTTTTAACCCCGGGCGTAAATGCCCCTTTTTGGATCAGATAATCCAGGGTGGGGGTGGTGGCTTTTTCAATGGCGGCACTGGTCAAGCCGTCAATGATGACCAGCAGGGTTTTATTCATTTTTTTTCTCGCTTCTTCTAAAAATTTCATAAATTTCTGATCTCATTCAATAAACGGTTATGAAGCTTTGATTTAAAAGATACGCTTTTCATATTAGAAACGAATGTTATTCCCGTTAATGTTTGGTGATCTCTGGAAGTGATAGATTATATTGCTTTGCCTGAAGTTGAATGGCGAGGAATTTTACCGAAAACAAATACAATGTTAATACACCCCAAATAGCAATGGGTTAATATGTGTTCGGGTAAAAAAATAGAAAATTTACATTTAAAGGAAAAAAATGCAACGAACATATCAAATCAGTATCCCAATTATATTTGACAACGCTATTCGATACATCATTAATATTTTGATTATTTACATTATCATTATTCTGGTACTCAATCTTGGCAAAAATCTCTATTCAATTAAAACATTTTTCAACGGAGATCTGATAGGCAATAATTTATCCAATGCGATTACAGATATCCTCAGTTTTTTGGTCATGATTGAGCTCTTCCGCGGTTTTATAGAATATTTTAAAGCAAAACGGATTCGGCTTCACAGCATGATTGATCCGGCCATTATTTTTATTGTACGGGAATTGATTATTCAACTGTATGCCCATGAAAAGATGGGGGGTAATACGCTTATCGGATTCGGCATCTTATTGTTATGTCTGGGTGTGGTCAGGTCTATGGCATTGTTGTTCAGTCCTGACGACAGTACGTTTGCTAAATAATATTCGAGCCCTTGTTGAATTCAAGAAAATGCGCCTGATGATAAAACAAAATGATAACATAAAAATATTGCCGGATGTGACAATCCAATATATAATTAGTCATTTGGCTAAATAAATAAACAAGAGATTATGGATAAACCACTTTTAATATTAAAATCAATATCTGACAAAAACAGGCTCAGGATTTTTAGTGCCCTGCTTGTTCATGACGAACTATGCGCCTGCCAGATAACCGAGTTCTTAAAAGTTGCAGGAGCGACGGCTTCCAGGCATCTGAGCCTGATGGTATCTGCGGGGGCTTTGAAAAACCGAAAACAGGGGCGGTGGATATATTTTCGTTTGAACAAAGAGGACGATTCAATTCAACAACTTTCCACATGGGTGAAACAAAATCTTGCCGGATCAAGCCAGGCAAGAAAAGATTTAAACGCTCTGAAAGAAATTTTGCTGATTCCCTGTGAAAAACTCAGCCAGAGGCAAAGAGAAAGCGGCTCCTGCTCAGAAACTTAAAAGAAAGGATATTTATAATGAAAGAAAAATTAAAGATACTATTCCTTTGCACCGGTAACTCCTGCCGCAGCCAGATGGCTGAAGGGTGGGTTAAAAAATTGAAGGATGATCTTATTGATGTCTATTCGGCGGGTGTGGAAACACATGGTCTCAACCCTGATGCAGTAAAGGTAATGGCTGAGGCGGGTGTGGATATTTCAAATCACAGGTCAAAACTGATTGATGAATTTAAGGACACCGAACTTGATGCCGTCATAACTGTCTGCGGCCATGCCCATGAGACCTGTCCCTATTTCCCCCCCCGGTGCAAGGTCATACATGTCGGGTTTGATGATCCGCCTAAATTGGCAGAAGAGATAGCAAAACAGGGTGAAAGCAAAGAAAAGCAGCTGGACTGCTTCCGGAAAGTCAGGGATGAAATCAAAGCATTTGTCGAGAAGATGCCACAAAATATCTTCGAAGAATAAGGTATTGAGTGATCAGAAAAAGGAGAATAAAAGCAAATGAACAACGCTTTGGACAATGAACGTAAAATGACCGGTATTTTTGAACGGTATCTGACTGTCTGGGTTGGGCTGTGTATTGTTGGCGGCATCCTTTTGGGCAAAATTGCCCCCAACCTGGCGAAAACTCTGGATGGCATGTCTATCAATATTGGGGGAGCCCCGGTGGTTTCAATCCCCATTGCGATCTGTCTTTTTTTTATGATGTATCCTATCATGGTGAAAATTGACTTTGCTTCGGTCATCAAAGCCGGTAAAAGTGGAAAACCGGTCTTTTTGACCCTGATTATAAATTGGTGCATCAAGCCGTTTACCATGTATGCTATTTCCCTGTTTTTTCTTGGGTTTTTACTCAAGTCATTTGTCGGTGCAGATGCCATGGATATTGTGAAGCTGCCATTCGGCCTTGATCTTCCTGTGGGTGCCCAGCACGGCGCGGGTGTGGTGGTCCTGCAGGAGGGAATCAAAATGCTTCAAATTCCTTTGTGGAGAAGCTATTTTGCCGGCTGTATTCTCCTGGGGATAGCGCCTTGTACAGCAATGGTTCTGGTTTGGGGATATCTATCCCGGGGCAATGACGGCCTCACATTGGTTATGGTTGCCATCAACTCTTTGACAATGCTCGTTCTTTACGGTGTTCTTGGCGGATTTCTGCTTGGGGTTGGTAAACTCCCCATTCCCTGGCAGGCGCTGCTTCTTTCTGTGGGGATATATGTTGCCTTGCCGCTTGTCGCAGGATATTTTTCCAGAAAATGGATCATCACCACAAAAGGGGAGGCCTGGTTTAAAGAAAAATTTTTAGGGGTTCTGACACCGATTACGATTGGGGCCCTTCTTTTAACCCTGGTTTTACTCTTCAGTTTTAAGGGAGAAGTGATTACTGCGAACCCTTTGACAATTGTGTGGATTGCAATCCCCTTATCGATCCAGACAATTTTTATTTTTGCGCTGGGTTATGGTGCTGCCAGACTTTTAAAGTTCAAATATGAAGATGCTGCGCCTGCTGCAATGATAGGTGCCTCCAACCATTTTGAAGTAGCAATCGCCACTGCCGTAATGCTATTTGGACTTTCTTCGGGTGCTGCACTGGCAACCGTAGTCGGGGTGCTGATCGAAGTGCCGTTGATGCTTATGCTGGTAGGTTTTTGTAAACGGACCACCGCCTGGTTTGAGAATTAAATAAGAAGGATAAATTTATGGAGCGTATTGTTTTTCAGAAAAAGTCTTTCAATTTAACGGATCATAACCGGCAAGCTCTTTTTTTGCGATATGAATTTTTTTAATCAGATTGATAAAGGGAAATATCATGATCAAAAACAGGATGATCCAGACAAATTTCGGAAAAGACTGATGACCTGCCCAGGCAATATACAGGTAGGGTGCAGTACTTGACACAAAAGCGATTGCCCCCCACTTAAACAGGGTTCCAAACCCCTGGGGTTTTCCAAGCAATACGGAAAACAGGTGACGAAAACCCAGGATATAGGGGGGGACGGTCACCAGATCCAGAACCAGGAATATCCATGGATTGACGCCATATGACAACAGTGTATCGTAAATCATTACAATTTTCAGTGTATCATATGCCCAGAATAGGAGTGTCGCTCTAAACAGCATTGTTGTCATTCATCCGGCTATATTTTTGTTTCAACCACGTGAAAAGAGACCTCTGCCCCGGTGACCACACTTCTCCCTGTATGGAAAAAAGCAATGAACCAGATAAATTCAACCAGCAGGATGATCCACGGGTTCCAGAGAGCCCTCAATCCTTGTGCAAGAACAGGAGAGAAAGCAGGTTCTGGAAACAGGGCCACCATACCGGCGGCATAGAGAATCGTACCCAAAGCCATCATTTGATAGGGCGTGACCTTTAAAGCTCCCCTGAAATCTGCACGGAAAAATTCAGAGACAAACCGCCAGACCTGGGTAATGATAAGGGAAACCATTAACGTAGCCACATAGTGTCCGCTTAAAAAGAATAGGGTCCCTGTGATACCTGTCATGGAATAGAGGATGGCGGTGATGATCTGGATGGGAATGACCCGCTCACCATCCAGACCGGAAGCATAGGCAATTTTTTTGGTTTTCCCGGAAAAAATCAGGTAAAATCCTGAAAACAGCCGTTGAACAAAGGGACTGCATTGGTGAACGGGTTTTCCGTAACAGCATCCAAAACTGACACAGGCCAGTCGCCCCAACCCTTCACCAAATGTGTAGGCCAATGAAGCAGCGGACAGAAAAATAATGGGAGAAATCCTCACTCCCATGGTGTTCCCCAGCAGATGGTTCACCAGTAGCACCAGAAAGGGGGCAAGAAGGGTACCGGTAAACACGGCACCGCCAACGGTGAGGGTGCCCGGTTTCTTTTCAACCATCCGGGCAATAATTTTTGAGGAGGGGATACAGGCTATCAGCAGGCCTGTGACCAGTAGGCAGAGTCCGATCAGGGGAATCCCTGCAGCAGCGGTCAAGAGAATAAAAATAACCACGGCAAAGGCATAGGCATTTGCGCTCAAAAACCCGTAATAAGTTAGGTTCAGCCCCCTCCATTTCCCCTGTTGGGTCTTTTCTTTCGGCAGCACAGCCATGATCTGCCAGTTTTCTTTAGGCAGCACCCTGAATCCCCATAAAATTGCAAGACTGACAAATAAAGTGATCCCGCCGATAAAATAAAGTTTCTCCATTAGATTGCCTCGCCTATGGTTTGTCTGACGTTGATTTCGGTTTCCACCAGCGGTTTTTGAAACCCTGATGTGAAACGACTTTGGACATCTGTCCGTTCGGCATTGGCCAGAAGGTCCTGTGAAAACTGTATTCGATTGTGTTGAAATATCAGCACGGTTGTTGAACTGCCGGGTCTGAACAGGCTTTTGGGCTGGCCTATTTTAAGCGGCATCCCCTTTTGAACCGGTTGAGGATCATCATATCGACTGTCGCTGTAGCATTGGACGATCCTGCCGATCATCATGGCCACAATTTCAATCATTGCCACACGTCCGACACCCGTACCATTTTCAACATCCGTATCGATCACCGTCACAATTCGCCGGTTTTTTGAATAGGGTGTGACAGATTTTACGACAGCCCCCGGGTTGCAGGAATGATATCGGCCGTTGATTTCATAAATATCAACCACCGTTCCCGAGACAGGGACATGGTTGTAGTGGTATTTTTCAGGCGTCAGCCGGCAGATGATGAAATCGCCTTCCCTGAAAGCCTCTTTCCATTCCGGCTTGTCATTACCAATCAATTCGTCATAATCGAAAAATTTATCTTTGATGAACAGGGGCTGCCCGGTTTTAAATGATCCGGGCAATGCCCTGGCATCTGCCGGAGATACCACACTGGATGCATCTTCTGACATGGGCCGGCATTTCCAATAGCAGATTTTTCGCTCAAACGCCCTGCGGTAGGAGTTGTATTGATGAATATTCCCATAAATCTCATCCGGATCAATCCCCAGGCGGGCTAACAGACGCCGAGGATCTTGAAACGCCGTCATGAATCGGGCATCATAGTTCAAGAATCCAATGACAGAAGAGGTTCGGGAGGACAGCAGGAACCTGTAAAGCCAGGGGGCTTTTTCCCGGATCGATGAATACAGGGTCAGGATACACCGGTCAAAAAAAAGCGATTCCGTCTGAATGGTGTTTGACCTTCTTTCAATGTATTGATGAATCATTTTTATTTAGCACCCCCCTTTACTTTGGGATCAAATCGGTTGGTCTCATGGTTGATAAAAAGGATCATCAAAAACAGGGTGTTTATCATCTCGTCCAGTGGCGGGTTTTGGGTTAAAAACGCCTGACGGGTTTCATCAACTCCTTTTGCAGGGTCACTGGCCCCAAAAATAGCATTAACAGCCGTTTCAATTTCCGGTGCCTGGCGAAAATCAGATTGCGACACTGCATCGCCAAACACATTAAACCCTTCCATAATGTGCTGTTTTCGCAAGGTTTCGATGTAGAATTGTTCTGCTTGTTCATTAAAGATTCGACCGTCGATCTTCATGGGGTTTGAACTTTTTTCAGACGCTAGAATCTTGTTTAAAAGTTTACCTCCAGTGGAATCTGTTTTAGGAGAGCGGATTCTGGATTCGATATCTGTCATCATTCCTTTTAAATTTAAGTTTTCAATCAGCCCCTGCCCATCATGGTGTATGAGGTCAAGCAGGGCCAGTTTATAATCTTTGAGATGGATTCGGGTGTATCCTGAATATCGTCTGCTCTGCCGGTTTTTTTTGACCCGGCAGAGGATTCGGCTCAAAAATTTATTGTGTGTCCGGGTTTTAATAAAAAAGGTGGGGAGATCTATGGCAGAGCAGAAAAAAATCTGCCGCCGTTCACTTTCAATTTCAGGCGAATCCGGGATCATGGTATGGTCCACAGACCCGTCCAAAACATATTGATAGGCCAGTAAAGTGATCAGATTTTCCAGATCCGTTGCCGGGCCCATGTCTGTCATTATATTTTCGAAAATGCTGAAATACCGGTGTTCAAATCCACTATACCCCATTTGGGCATGTTCACGGATTCTCACCAATTGATAAAGGGGCATTCTCGTATCAAAAATACCCATCTGGGTCAGGTCATTTTTGAGCCGATCCCCATTGCCCATGATTCCGTCCAGGGCCGGGCTCTGGTGTGTGCTCATCAGGGATATAAAGTAGTCAATGAGTCTGAAATCCGGTATATAATCTCCCTTTAGAAAAAAACATTGGCTGATCAAACGATCAAGCCATATCGGACCAAAGGGCGTGACGGATTTGCCGAGAATACGGATACTTGCCTTGCGTTTCCATCGTCTCCAGATCATGCGCAAATGCGTGTAGTCGATTTCATGGGGAAGAAATCCAAGAGCCTGTTCCGGATGAAAATCCTCAAAATTCAATCGATGGGGAGACGCACTGAAAGTTCCAGGGAACAGGCACAGAAAGTGTTCAACAATTTTAATCACCAGATCACCCATATATTTTTCATGTGCCGGTGCAAACCCGGAGGCTGAATTTTTTAGAAGATCGCCCAGTTTTTTACTCCCGATGCTGATATGGGTTCCGTTATTGGCCAGGCTGATATTTGAGCTGCTCGGCAGTGTCACCAGGTTTGAGTTGATGATCCCGGCCTCTTTTAGTTTTGCAATGCCGTTGATCTGGCTCCTGGAAAGCACCTTGTGGCACAATTTCATATAGCCATGTTTTTCTTCCCCTTTAGACCACCCGGACAGGCAGGGGTTCATGAAAAGGTGTCTGTAAAATGAGTCGGATATACAGCCGTTAAGCTGCTTTTGCATGACCGGGGGAGAGGCGGAAAAGAACACCCTGACCTGTTGTCCATATTCCCTGAGTAAAAATTTTTCCTCGGCATATGCCACAAGCATCTGGGTAAAAAGGAACCGGACCGAGGTTTCTTTGGCCAGTTCATGTCCGACACTGGCACTGCCCGAACGACTCACCGGATAAAAAGAAAACAGTTCCGGAGAGGTGTTGTCGTTTGAAAAATGGGCCAGCATCCGTTCGCCTGTGGTCCGAATCAGTGGGTGAATATGGGCACCGGATCCCACTGCATCTGCAAGGGCAAGTTTGAGCATGTAACTGACCGGAACACGGATAAAGTCTTCCCCCTGCCGGGTAAACATGAACTTTGATGCATCAGATCGCAGACAGGATGTCGGGTTTGTCTTGTCTGATTTCAAATCCGCATTAAAAATATTGTTGGAATAGGCGTTTAAAACCCGCCGGGGAAACCGAACCCAGCTGTTTTCCCAGACATTGTTTTTTTTTTCGGCCAGGTATGACTCAAGCCCGATGATTGTTCGCCTGGAGGTGTCCCCCCTTGCCGCCCTTCGCATGAGGTTTTTATAATAGTTGGAATCTTCAATGGTGACAGCAAGATCCAGGTTTTCTTTGGTGCCCAGGACCGCCACCTGAAGTTCATTTTCCGAACCGGCCGTGGTGTCCTGGCCTGAAAACGGCAGGGACTCTATAAATGCTCCCTGGGAGGATGTTTTAATGTCCAGCACTGTTCTAAGATCGGCCGGGGCAACCTGGGTCGGTGAATCAAATTCAGGCGTTTTTTTTAATGTTTGAAAATTTCTCAATTTAGTTCTACTGCCAGGTATTATTATCCTGGAGCGCAGCCATAGATAGGGCCGTATAGGGCAATGATTCCAATCGCTTTAATCCAATTGGCATCCCTGTGATTTTACAATACCCGAAATTGCCCTCCTCAATTCTTTTCAGTGCCGCATCTATTTGCTTGAGCAATCCATGGTGCCGCTCCTGGGAACGGATCTCATGCTCAATCGCTACCATTGAGTTGCTTTTATCAAGGATGTCAGAATAAACCTCCCTCATGGTTTTTAACATTGTCTTGTTCTGATAAATTTTTTCGACAAGGTTTATTTTCAAACCGATGAGTTTATTTTTGAAATAGTTCAACTGGGTTTCATCCAAATAAGGGATTTCTTTCTGGTGACATTCATTTTTTACCGTTTTGTTTATTTCCATTTTTGTTCTCCTTTCAGTGCTGTTTTGAATTTAAATACCATGTATTATTAATAAGTTGTTGTACATCAGACCAATTTCCCTCCATCACCCACAGGGAGATTTGATGGGCTACATCCGGGTATTTTCTTTTAATCGTTGATTTTTTTTCCAGCCAGTTGCCCAGTATTTTAGGGTTCAAATGGTTCATCATCATACCCAGATTAAGTTTTTTTAATGCAATGGCATTGGATTCCTGTTCAAACTGACCAAGCAAGGGTTTAACCAATAGTTTTTTCCCTATGGAAAGGGCCTCACTGGGTAGTTCAAAACCTGCATTGCAAATCACACCTGAGCAATGCGAAAGATCTTCATAGAATGTGGTTTTGGAAAAAGGATTCCAGGTGATATTTTCATCAAATGGTTGACTGGTACTGTTTGCCGATCCATAAACACAGAAAATATGGTTTTTAAAAGGCCTAAGAAACGTCCTTATAGAATCAGAGTTTTCAAAAGGCAGATACACCAGAACAACATGTTTTTTGGTCTTTTTCGCTGTTTTCAGGCGGTTTGTGATCACTGGCGGAATGATTGGCTGATCAAAATGATGCCAATGCATGCCGATGCTATAATCAGCCGATGCAAATTTTTTGAGGAACAAACGAGGGAACAAGGGACGACGACCCATTGGAATCTTGTATGAAAACGCATACTGGTGACCAATACCAATGCAGGGGATTTTATTTTTTTTGGCAATCATTGAAGTAACAGGTTCAAAATCGGTGATCACCACATCATATTTCGAGGCATCAAAAGACTGTGTATCTTTTATAAACCTGAGAACGGACAAATTTTTTATGGTATGGGCAACATGAATCCTTCCATTTTGAATAGCAAATGTGAAGCCTTTAAAAAACCTGACCGGCCCTAATGTGGCTTTTTCAAACACCTTATCTGTATTACAGCCACTGATAATTACATCAATGGTGACCCCATATTTTTTTAATGCGTCAATAATCTGAGTAGAGCGGGTGATGTGACCGTTTCCAGTACCTTGTATGCCGTAAAGAATTTTCACTGGTTATGCCACGACTCTGGATCGGTGTGAAACCGGATTCGAGGGGGCGGCAGTCCTGGGGGAAGGAAATGGTGCCGGGATCTTTTCAGGAGAACCTCCCCCCTCATTTCCTAAAATATCAAACAGGGCTTCGTCCCAGTCATACCGTTCCATTATCCGTTTCTGGCAGGCTGACCGCATTCGGGCAAACTTGCCAGGCTGATCCGCGTATATGGTATGAACATCCAGAATTTTTTGGACCCAGGTCTTTATATCAGATACCTTGAGTATATAGCCGGTTTTTTCATGCTCAATTATTTCCTGGGGACCACCAACGTCGGTGACAAGGGCGAAAAGCCCTTTTGCCTGTGCTTCCAGGATGACCATGCCAAAGGTATCTGTGGTACTGGGGAACACAAACAGATCCGAGGCTTTGTAATATTTTTCCAGTAACCCCTGGTCAACATGGCCCGTAAAGTGGATTCTGTCCCAGTGCTTGCAGGCTGTTTTGAAATAGTCCAGGTCAGGCCCGTTCCCGCAGAGGATAAGGTTTAAATCCGGAATTTTAGCCAGGGCCTTTTGGTAGATATCAATCAAAAATTCAACATTCTTATCCTTGCTGACCCGTCCTGCCCACATGAGTGTGAAACCGGATTCGATCGCTTTTTCTTTTAAAAAAGTACGCTTCCATGCGGGAGATGAAATTGATTCGTTCACCGTAAATCCGCGTTTGAAAATACTCATTTTAGCGGTGTCATAATTCTGTTGTTCAAGAATCTTGATGTATTCATTGGTGGGGACCTTTATCTGGTCGGAGAAGGAATAAAACCGATTGATATAGGATTGAATAAAACCGGTCAGGGCTTCGTCCTCAAAGAGACAATCGGCCTGGGATGCAAAATCCGTATGATAAACTGTCACACATTCAACCCCCAATATCCCTGCCATGATCATTCCCAAGAGCCCAACAGGGCCGGGAGTTGAAACTATAATCCGGTCCGGCCGGTAAGAATAGATTTTTTCCATGGATGTCAGTAAAGAAGGAAAATTCAGGGTATAGGATGTATAAAATTGGGGTGTGATTGAATGGATACAGGGCAGCAGCAGCATGCCGGATGTTGCGGTATTTACCTGCTGGCTTTTAGAGAGGCAGGCCACAAAGCGGATATTCATCCCCCTTTGTTCACTCGCTGTTTTAAACCGTCCAAGGGTTACAGAGACCCCATTTAAATCGGTGACCGTATCTGAAAACCACAATACTTTTTTGGTCGAAAGAGAGGGGGCGCCTTCATACTTTTGTTTGAGTGCCACAATCAAATCCCGGTCCCGGGACAGATGATGCAAAGATGAAAAAAATGGAATGCTGATGAACGCTGCCGGGAGGGCGGACATGAAATTTCGAAACAATTTGCCCACATCCCCTTTGGAAAAATCATTTACAAAGGATTCCAGAAGCATTTTAAAAAATTCATCCAGAAGCAGCCCCATACTGCTGTAAATGCTGTCAATTTTGACTTCTGTCTTCAGGTTTTTGCTGTGGGACCAATTGTAGACATCTTTAAAAAATTTTAAGAGGATTTTATCTTTTATCTGCTTTCCTTTTTTTATTTTTCTTAAGGTAATCCAATGATTCAAGCGGCTTTGTCGATCTTCAAACACCACAGTGTTAATAAAGGATAGCATCCCGCCGGGTGCATTTTTTCGGACATTGGATGAATAGTCACAAAAAATTTTATAAATGGAAAAAGCAAAGGACTTGTAATCATTACAGCGCCCCATGCTTTGGGTGGATTTATTTTTGATGCTGTCAATATACAGTTGTCTGGACAGAGGACAATCGCTGATGGTTGACGTCTGCCCGATAAAAATTCCGGCATGGTCATCGGATCCGCCGGTGAATCCTTTGATCCAGGGATCATCACTGATGGGGTCTATGCCGTACTTTTGTGATAAATCCATTAGTGTTTCCCGATTCAAGTTGGCCAGAATAGACTGCCACATTTCATTGTAATATTTGTTTCTGGCCCCGTTCAAATCTTCAAACACATCAAATAGAAGAATCAGTCGTTCAAGGATTTCTATGCTCAATTTCTTGTTCACATTATAAAATCCGTGGGCAACGGAATAGGCGATGTTATGGGTTTTCAGATAATCACGGAGCTGATAGATACTGTACCGAATGGTATTGATTTTTAAAAATTGTTCCGGGGTAATATCAAAGACCAGAACATGAATTTTACAATTGTTTTCAGGGAAATAGGTGGTCACCTCAACACTTAAAAAAGTGTCTTCAGGGTATTTTTCGATCAGTTCAAGCCCGCCTTCGATGGTGTTATGGTCCGTCACGGTGACAAAATCCATACCACTTTGTTTTGCCTGGTGATATAAACTATCAATATCCGTATAGGATTCCCGGGCCCCCACTTTTTTTAAAAACCATTCCGATGGTCTCTTGGACGCCTCTGAATGAACATGAAGATCTGCCTTTACCATTTGTTTCTCCTGAAACTGCACAAGATTAAGATGCCTGTACTTTATAAAAATCAGCGGATTTCGAATTTAAGACTGCCAGGTTTAAACAGGGGTAAACTACCACAGTTATCTACTGGATTAGAGGGGATCATCTCTTGCCTGCAGAGTCGGCAAAAGGGGGTTGCAAAATTTTTCATATCCATAATGGATTCGGGTTTGAATTGAATTTCATAGGGGGGTTGACCCGGATAACTGCAGTTGATGTTCTTACAACTATATTTGATTTGCATGGTCTTCTCCATCAAGGGGTTGTGTGCATTGTTTGATATCTTTTCTTGAGTGCCTATCCTATCCCTTTAATGTTTGCTCAGTAGTAGAAGAAAGTTAAAATTCTGTAAGACCGCTATTTTTTTTAACCCCCGCCATTCGTTTATAATCAGGGGCCTTTCGCCCGTCAAAATAATCACAGCGGTGGTAATACCGCAGGTCTTTGGCCCATCTGACATAGTGTCCCGGATTTTTTGATATTTGTTTCGCCAGCCCAAGGGGAGAGGACAAAAGGTCCAGGACCGGTGCAATCAGTTCCGACGGATCACGGAAGCACTCCCAGTCGCAGCACCGGCAATTTTTTTCGACAGGTCGCAAAGCGCCTTTCATTTTCCAGAATTTTCCAAAATTATCCCTGCCCCGGTATCCGCAGGGGAAGGTGTCCCCCTTAGCCGAGTCCACAAAAAAATAGTTGATACCGCCAAGGCAGGGGCTGGAAAAGTCGATATCCTTGTTGTTCTCTCCGGCCAGAGCATTCAGGGCGGATTGGGGTGAAAAAATTCTGATTCGATCCCTGTACTTCCCGATACAATCCCCCAATGCCCTGAAGACCATTCGTTTTTCATTTTTAGTGTACCGGACGATATCGGCGGTTGTACTGGCCTGGTATACCGCTTCAAGCCCATTGCAGCCGGATTCAATACTCATGGGATAGCAGGCATTGACGATGGTGAAACCCAGCTCAATAACCTGTTCATAAAATTGAGAAAAGGCTCGGGAGTATGTATGGTATACCGCTGTCTCATATGCCCGGGCCGAGTTGAAATCCCGGGGATTCAGATCCTGTGTCAATTGTCCCCCCAGGTTCCGGTTAATGCCCAGGTTAACGGAAGGGTAAATGCCGGCATCCTGAAAAATCGGTAAAGCTTTTGAAATCCCATCCACAACGCCTTTAAACCCCCTCATCCTCTCATGAATCTCAGGTTTAAAGGAATCCAGGCTGATCCAGAAATTTCTGAGCGGTGTTGCAGCAAGCCTGTCTGCGAGCCGGGTGATTTTATCCATAAAGCCGGGTCGGTTATGGCCAGCGAACATGAATCCATTGGTTCCGGTTCGGATAAAGGGGATATGGTTCTGCCCTGCTCGATCAATATAGGCACACAAATCGTCTTGAAGGAGAAAGGGTTCTCCGCCGGTAAAAGAGACGGCTTTTATCCCCATGGCGCCGGTCGCATCAATCATCCGGAACACCTCTTTTCTGTTCAGGGTGTGGCGCTTAAAATCAGAGGTCACCCGCATACTGCATTGGGGGCATTTGGCATTACAATGATCCGTGATCTGGATAACCAGCTGTCCGGGTGTCAATTTGATGAGCTTTTCACGCCATTTCGTGTGTTTGTAGGCAGGGTTCATGTGGGTAAAATTCCTTTTTCAGCAGGTCTTTGGGTGTTATCCTGGTATCGATGACAAGCTGCAGCATTTTCTTTGTAGCTTTTAGATCCTGGATCGCCTTTTTTTTGTCCGCATCTTCCTGTTCCAGACTACTGACATATCGCTCCAGGATATTGGACTGCTCTCTTTGAAATTTTACCAGATAATTCAAAATGGTCCGAACAGCAACGATTCCGTGAAGAACGCCGTGTTTCAGTATAATAATATGGTCATAGAGCCTGGCGTTGTCCCTTTGCATTGCCTTGTCTGAGACACCCTCTATGCGCTCATCATGGTTGACAATCATGGGAGAGTTATCCATGACTGTGTATATTGGTTTTTTAATAAACAAAGAGAAACCATATCTTTGACTGAGTTTATCATTCAAATGGGTTTTCATCACCAGCCCCACCGGTTTGTTCTCCTCAGCCACCACCACGGCATGAACCGATTTGTCGATATCAAAAATCGTCTTTAGACGACTGACCGATGCATTTTGTGACACGGTATCTGTTTTTTCACTGATAGACCCAATTGTGTTCATGGTACCTGCTGTAATGTTTTTAATTGATTCGGCATAAGATCAGGATCATAAATTTTTTATTAACTGACTGTAATTATAACGGGGTTGTATTTGGAATATATTAAGAAACCGCTAAAATATGGTTTAAATTTACATTGGAATCTCACAGGGACGACGAACGGAAAAAGCCTGTCGGGAGTGGGTACTAAAACCAGGAGGGGGGCGGTAATTGAAAACCAGGAAAAGGATCAGGGTTAATACCGGATGTGAAATCAGGATTATTGACCGCTAAACTGGCTGATATAGGTTTGGCCTGTGGCGGTATAGTAGATATTTTCTGCAATATTGGTGATGTGATCCCCAGTTCGTTCTAAGCATCTTCCCATGAAAATCATCTGGGTACAGTCTTCGATGGGATGGGTCTGCTCCTGCATCTGGTTTCGCAGCATTTCCACCAATCGGGAAAAATGATTATCGATTTCATCGTCTTTTTTCCAGATCTCCACGGCTTTTTGAACGTCCAATTTTAAAAATGCAGTGCCGGTATCATGCAACATTTCCCTGCTGATGTCAGCCATTTTGATGATACGTTCCGCCTGCTCAGGCACAGGCTTTTGGGATAATTGAATGATCCGTTTGGCAATGTTGGCCGTATAATCTCCGATCCGCTCAAGTTCAGATGCGATTTTTATGGCAGACAGGGGCAGCCTTAAATCCATGGCCATGGGCTGCCGTCTGGCCAGAAATTGAACCGCATCCGCTTCAATTTCTCTTTGAAACCGGTTGATGCGTTCATCGGCTTTGATGATGTCCCGGGCAAGGGGAATATCCATTTGGGTAAAGGCCTGTGTGACGCTTTCAATTTGCGATTCACAGGCAGTTGCCATCTGTGTGACCCTGTCTTTCAGGCCTTGTATTTCCATATCAAAAGATTTTACGATATGCGCTTGCATATGATTCCTCTAATTATCCAAACCGGCCGGTGATATAATCCTGGGTCAGTTGATGTAAGGGGTTTAAAAAAATCTGTTCAGTGGGGCCGATTTCGATGAGATCTCCCAGATGAAAATAGGCGGTTCGCTGGGAGACCCGGGATGCCTGCTGCATGGAGTGGGTGACGATGGCGATGGAATACTCCTGCCGCAGCTCATCAATTAATTCTTCAATGATGGCCGTTGCGATGGGGTCAAGGGCGGAGCAGGGTTCATCCATTAAAATCACTTCCGGATTAACGGCAATCGTCCGGGCAATGCAAAGCCGTTGCTGCTGGCCACCGGATAAGCCGGTTCCGGGTTGATCCAGCCTGTCTTTGGCCTCTTCCCAAAGTCCGGCTCGTATCAGGGATTTTTCCACCAATTCATCTGTTTCGGCCCTGTTTTGAACCAGTCCATGAATTTTCGGACCATAGGCCACATTGTCATAAATGGATTTAGGAAAGGGATTTGGTTTTTGAAATACCATGCCAACCTGGGCTCTTAACGGAACAACATCAACATCTTTGGCATAAATATTTTTCCCATCCAGACTGATCTCACCTTCCACTCGACACCCTTCAATGGTATCATTCATTCGGTTAAGACACCTCAAAAAAGTAGACTTACCACACCCGGAGGGGCCAATCATGGCGATGACTTCATTACTGCCAATGTCCAGACTGACACCATTAATGGCTTTTTTTTCACCATTATTATAATAGACATCGACATTCTCACATCGCATTCTGGCGTGTTCTACTCTCTTTTCTCCAACGGTTCGTCGGTTTTCTTTTGAGACGAGCCCGGATTTTATATTCTTTGTTGCAAAGTTTTGGGACATGATCTCTTCCGTTGCATCATTATCTGAGGAGATAAATGCATGTTGTAGTTCCATAAAAGTTATTTCGCTTGCTCATACATATGTAAAAGGTAAATACCGGGTGGCAGTAGATGATAAACGATATCATCCACTGCGCTTCGGTATTGATTGTTTCAACAGGTGTTAAATAGACCTAGAAATCACTTGCAGTCATTGGTTTTAAATTAGCAACGGCTGCCTGGAATTCTTTTCTTTCTGCGGCTGGCATTGGAATCAGACCCTTATCTGTCAGGTATCCTTCATCTCCCCATGCTTTTTCGCTGGTAAATTCTTTAAGAAATCCTTTCATTCCAGGTATTTTATCTACATGTGCTTTTTTAACATAGAAAAAAAGCGGACGGGAAACCGGATAAGATCCATCTGCAATGGCATCAAATGTGGGTTGAACACCATCAATAAAAGATCCCTGGATTTTGTCGGTATTCTGATCTAAAAAGCTGAATCCAAATATGCCCAGTGCTTTTGAATTGGCTTCAAGTTTTTGAACAATCAGGTTGTCATTTTCACCGGCTTCAATATATGCGCCGTCTTCGCGAACCGTATGGCAAACAGATTTATATTTTTTCTTATCTGCTTTTTTCATGGCTTTGATAAACCCGAATTTTTTGGCGCCACCTTCCATGGCCAGTTCAACAAATGCATCTCTTGTACCGGATGTCGGAGGAGGTCCCAGGACTTCAATTTTAGTATTTGGAAGAGATGCATTCACATCTTTCCATGTTTTATATGGGTTGGCTACTAAAGTTTCACTTCCGTCAGGATTGGGAACCTGTGCTGCAAGTGCAAGATAAAGATCTTTACGAGTTAACTTTAGAGCAGCCCCTTTTTTAGAATTCGCAACTACGATGCCATCATAACCAATTTTTACTTCAACAATCTCAATACCGTTCTGGCTGGCTTTTTCAAATTCTGATTTTTTTATTCTTCTGGATGAATTGGTAATATCAGGATGCTGAACCCCAACACCTGCGCCAAATAATTTATGTCCACCACCTGAACCGGTTGATTCGATTTTTGGCGTTTTATACTGAGTGGATTTACCAAATTTTTCTGCAACAACCGTTGCAAATGGATATACGGTTGAAGAGCCGACAATTGAGATGTAATCCCGTGAAGAGTCAGCCCACAAATTGCCTGTGGTCATAACGAATACAAGTGCTAATACAGTCAATAATGCCTTTTTCATTTTTTTCTCCTAATGTTGTTCTTTGTTTAAGTCGTAATTAACTAAATTTACCATCTTCTTTCAAATTTCTTTCTTAATATAACGGCAACAGCATTCATGGAGATCAGGAATACCAGTAAAACCATGATCGCTGCTGATGTTCTTTCTAAAAATGCTCTTTCCGGACTGTCGGCCCATAAATAAATCTGTACCGGCAAAACTGTAGACGGATCTGTGAATCCACCCGGAATATCGACAATAAAGGCAACCATACCGATCATTAATAATGGTGCGGTTTCGCCAAGGGCCTGGGCCATACCGATAATCGTTCCTGTCAGCATACCCGGCATTGCCAGGGGCAGGACATGATGGGTGACCATTTGTGTCTTTGAGGCGCCCACACCCAATGCTGCTTCGCGAATCGATGGAGGGACAGATTTTAAAGATGCCCGGCTGGCGATAATGATCGTTGGCAAGGTCATCAGGGTTAAAACAAATCCACCCACCAGCGGCGCAGACCTGGGTAATCCAGCAAAATTAAGGAAAACAGCCAATCCCAGCAGGCCAAAAACAATGGATGGTACCGCAGCAAGGTTATTGATATTGACTTCGATTAAATCGGTCCATCTATTGGTCGGTGCAAACTCCTCTAAATATACAGCGGCTGCCACCCCAATGGGAAAAGAGAGGGCCAGGGTTACCAGAAGGGTAAAAAATGATCCAGTTGCAGCCCCCCAGATTCCAGCAAGCTCAGGTTCCCTTGAGTCACCAGCAGTAAAAAATGTAGTATTAAATTTTTTCTTAATTCGGCCCTGTTCGACAAGGGAATCAATCCATGAAATCTGATCGTCTTTTAAACGGCGGTCCTCCTCGGGACCTTTCCTGCCAATATGCCCTTTGATAAACATATCCACATCATCATCTGCCGGAACCCATAACCGAATGGTCTGTCCGATTTTATCAAAATTATCCCGGACAAAGTCCTGTAATTGATAAGACGCACCAGAACTCACCAAATGGTAAAGTCTCTTTTTTGCTTTTCTTCCGGTTACATCTGGAAACTCTTTTCGAAGTGATGCTTTGATAATTCCTTGATAATCTGAGCCGGCAAAGTTCCCCTTATCAATAAATTCAGGATCAATTGCAATTTCCATCTCAATGAACGTCTGTTGAAACGCAGTGTACCCATTTGAAAATATACTGATAAACAGCAGGGACAGGCAAAGAAGGCTGAAAAATATTGCTGACAAACCATACAGCTTAAACCGTTTTTCTTTTTGATATCGCTTGGCCAATCCGCCTTGAACGATATCCATCGTTCTTTGAGATTTACTTGTATTATTCATACTGCTCCCTGTATTTACGAACCACAACCAGCGCGATGATATTTAAAATCAGTGTCGTGACAAACAACATCAATCCCAAAGCGAATGCTGCCAGGGTCTTGGGACTGTCAAACTCCTGATCTCCAACCAGCAGCGTCACAATTTGAACAGTGACTGTTGTCACAGTTTTTAAAGGATTGAGTGTTAAATTGGCTGAAAGTCCTGCTGCCATCACCACAATCATGGTTTCACCGATGGCCCTGGAAACCGCCAGAAGAACCCCCCCAACGATACCGGGCAGGGCTGCCGGGAAAATAACCTGCTTAATGGTTTCAGATTTGGTGGAACCCAAACCATAGGCACCGTCCCGCAATGATTGGGGGACCGCATTAATGACATCATCTGAAAGGGATGAAACAAAAGGAATAATCATCACCCCCATAACCAGACCGGCTGCCAAAGCGCTTTCGCTGGAGACATCAAGCCCAAAGCTCGCACCGGTGTTCCGTATGGCAGGCGCCACCACCAGGGCGGCAAAAAAACCATACACCACCGTAGGAATCCCGGCCAGTATTTCCAGCAATGGTTTTGCCACTGCTCTAAATTTTTTATTGGCGTATTCAGATAAGTAAATGGCAGACATCAGACCGACAGGTACTGCCACAGACATGGCAATGGCTGATATAAGCATTGTACCCATGAAAACGGGTATTGCACCAAAAGCGCCGGATGACCCCACCTGGTCTGAACGGATGGCCATCTGGGGACTCCATTCAAGTCCAAACAAAAACTCTGTGATGGGGATCACTTTAAAAAACCGGATCGCCTCATACAGCACAGACATGACGATACCAATGGTTGTGAAGATCGCTATGGTTGAGCAGGCGATTAACACCAGTTTAAGCAGTTGCTCAACATGATTTCTGGCCCTCAACTCCGGTTTGATGATTTTCCAGACGACCAAAAGGCCTGCAATAGACAGAATAAGGACAATAACAGTTAAACACGCATGGCTGATAAACTGGAGATGCTTATAGTGTTCAGACGCTGATCGAATGACAGGGCTTATCTCTCCTGAAAGGATATTTCCATTCACCAGATTTTTGATGTCATTCATGACCAAAGTCAACCGATCATCCGGAAGTGCTTTGATGTCCGCCGGTAAATTAGACAGAATCATATCTGAAATGAATGTGGGTTCAAATACCAGCCAGATAGAATAAATCAAAACAGCAGGAACACCACACCAAAGCGCAGTCAACATGCCATAATATCCTGGCCTGGAATGCAATACCTTGGGTCCGCCCTGATGTTTTACAACAGCAAAGGCCCGTTTTTTGCCCAGATAATACGCAACCGTTGATATCAATAACAAAATGATTAATAAATATGATGGAGTCAAAAGGGCCTCTTAAATATATTTAAATTTAATTTCATGAACGTAAGATACACTATCTTTATTAGTACTTTCTTAACAAATGGTTAGAAGTTTGTTAGAAGTTGCGGTTATTATGCCGCACTCTGATTGCGCTTGATTTGCCCCTTGCTTGAGGCTGGAAGTGACATTTGGTAGAGTTCTGAATCAGTCAAGGTGTCCGATATATCATCTGTTATTTTGTCTGATATATCTTTGGGGCTACCGATGGTTTCTGTCAGGCCGGCCTTTGCGAGTTTTTTCCGGGTTTTGTGCAGCAAGTCAGACAATTGCATTTCGATTTGTTCTGAATAGACTTCCACACTCCCTGCAAACTGGTTCGTCGCCCGGGCTGCATCATTCACATTCGATATTCTCGAACTCACATCTTTAATTTCATTTGCTGTTGCATCTATATTCTCTGATATACCTGTGGTAACAGTATCTTGCTCCTCAACAGCAGCAGAAATTTGATGACTGGCCAACAAAAGTCGCTCTATTCTTTTTTCTGTCTGCTGAGTATATTCAATAATTGTTTTGCTGGCCTTTTGAATGGCTGCAATTTTATTAGCAATGTCCTCATTTGCTGCTTCGGTTTGTAATGATAGTTCTCTGACCTCCCTTGCGACAACTTTGAAGCCCTTGCCAGCTTCACCCGATCTGGCAGCTTCTATCCTGGCATTGAGTGCAAGCAGTTTTGTTTGTCCGGCAATATTCTTCACAATATTAACAATTTCATTGATCTGACTGGATGCCTGATTTAATTTTTCCATATCGTTTCGAGATGCACAAGTCACCTCATTGATATCTCCAACAAGGTCATTCTGTTTCAAAATTTGACTGCTGATATCTTTAACTGCAGATTGAAGTTGCCGGGTCGAATATGAAATCGAATTTGTTTTCTCTACTGTTCGGTATGCGGATTCACTCGCTGTTTTTGTTTGATCCTCTGTATTTGTTGCCAGAGCACTCAGTTCTATCGCGTTTGCTTTCATTGTTTTGGCTTTTATTTGAATCGTCTCAATAAATGTGGACATCTGTTGAATTAGCTCCTGGATTAAGTGCTTTTGTTTTCTCTTCCTTGAATCTTCATCTCTCAGGTGAGTTAACACATCCTGAAATTTTTTCACTGCACCTGCTAAAACTCCAATTTGATCTGTTCGATTTTGATATGGGATAAGAATTATCTCACCCTGGTTCACCATATCTATGGATCGTGTGAGCTGTTTTAATGGTTTTTCCACCACGAACCATGCCATGAAGTGGAGCAGCACCAAATTTAGAAGGATCGTTAATCCTGCCATCAAACCGATGAGCTGTTGCTTGTTTTTTCGGGATTCAAGAAGGGCTGCTTTTTTCTTTTCAATATCATCCACTTTATAAAGAATCGCATTCCTGGATTTTTCAGCTTCAATCGCTTCATCGGCTAATAAATTTTTCAGGGACAATAGACTTTGTTTTAAAGCCGTCCCACTTTCGGCATTTCCAACAGCCGTTTTAATAAATGTGGATATCGTCTGGGCATCTTTAGCTGGATTGTCCGTGGGTATCCGGGTCTGACTTATTTGATCTAAGAAATTACCTTTTTTATCCAACACTCCTTTTGACAGGATAAGGATTTCCTCATTTTGCTGCACAACAAAATTCCCCTTTGAAATGTCTCTCCGCTGGGAACGGTTGAACAATTTTCGATAATTTTCAGACCCCTCAATAATTTCTGCTTTATCTATTTTATAATTGTATTTAATCCAGGCCTTGACCTCATCGGCCGCATCCACCTGAAGTAATTTAGGAATGTCCAGATACTTTTGTTGGAGATCAAAAATACTCGCCCTCAAATCTTTGTTCATAGCCCCATTGATATCCAAAAGCGATTGGGTTTCTATTCCTACCTGGGAAAAGGCTTGTAAATTTATATAGACAAGAAGCCCCATACAAAATATCGAGGTTAGTCCAATGCCCAGCATCATTTTCAAACCGACAGAAAACCTGGAATTTTTGACTTGTCGTTCAGAATTTTTTGATTTTTTGATTTTTGAATTTGCGGATTTGAATAATTTTATAATCATTTTAAAGCTCACCTTAGGGATCGTTTATAAACGATTCTCAGTTAATATTCTGGACAATATAAACTAGAATAATGAGCTGATTATTAGACAAGTATTTGAAGCGTATTAATAATTACATCCGAAAGATTTTTTAAGCGGGAATACTGATCGTAAAGCAGCTTCCTTCGCCTTTTGTACTGGAAACATCAATTTTCCCATTATGGTATTGAAGAATATGTTTAACAATGGCAAGTCCCAACCCTGTGCCGCCTTCATTCCTGCTTCTGGCTTTGTCCACACGATAGAACCTGTTGAAGATTTTAGATAAATGTTCTTTTCTTATTCCATTTCCATTGTCTTGTATCATTATATCGATCATCTGCCCCTGTTTTTTCGTTGTTATCTGGATCGATGTCCTTTGCGAACTGTATTTTACAGCATTGTCTACAATATTAATAATGGCCTGTTCCATCAGAATGGGATCCAGCAGCGCAGTCAAATCATTGGCGCAGTCAATACTGACTGACATTTCTTTGGCCTCAATGATAGAAGTACAGCTGCAGACAGCACTTTGAATCAGGGCGGCAATATTATGATTTTCAAATTCAATATTTGTCCCTTGAAGGCGTTCAAGTTTTGAAAGCGCCAAAAGATCATTAATGAGATCGATCATCCGATTTACATTCTTCTCAATAATGTTTAAAAAGGACTGACTTTCAGTTTTATCATTGATACTCAGCATTTGCTGCAGCGTTTCAACAAACCCTTTAATCGCAGTTAAAGGTGTTTTTAATTCATGGGAAACATTGGCTGCGAAATCTTTATGCATCTGTTCAAGTCGTCTCATTCTTGTAATATCATGGAAGATAATGAGCGTCCCCATACGACGACCACCAACCTCATAAAGCGCAGTGGAATGAATATTTAAGATCAGATCTTCCTCCCCTGAAATGGTAATATCATTTTCAATGGGTTCATTGGTTGCCAATGCGTTTTGTATAAATTTTTGAAGCTCAAAATGTCTTGCGATCTCCAGAATATACCGGGCCTTAAGCTTTATGGCAGAGAAACCGAAAATCCTTGCCGCTGCATCATTGACCGTGATGATCCTCTCGTTCTTGTCAATGGCAATAACCCCCTCCTGCATACTTGTATGAACCGCTTCCAGCTCCATACTTCGATTTCTGAACGCCATGATTTTCTCATCAAGGTTTTGTGCCATTTGGTTCATGGTGACCGCCAGTTCAGACAATTCCTCTGAATCCGGAGCGGTAATCCTCGCTTCTAGATTTCCCTTTGCAAACTCAAGTGTGCCTTTCTTCATCTCTTCAACAGGGAGACTGATTCGCCGGGAAACATAAAGGCTGGTTAACGCCGCAATAAAAATTGTTATTAAAAAGGCTACAAGAATACCGTTTCTAATCGTTTTAATTTCATAGTCAAGGGAAGATATGGACACAGATGTCCTGACAACCGCAATAACGGAAGTATCATGAAGAACAGGAAGCGCAATATACATCATATTTTTATCTAATGTTGCACTGTATCGAATGGAAATCCCTTTATTCTTTTTAAACGCTTCTATAATCTCTGGTCGTTTCATATGATTTTCCATCACCTTGATATCACCATAGGAATCCCCGACAACAATGCCTGAAGGAAGAATGACCGTTACCCGGGTATTGGCTATTATTCCGACCTCTTTGCACAGGTCATCAATTTTATGATATTGATCCTGACTGTCTTTCAAAATATCGGAAAAATTTTTTTGAAGAAGCTTTGCCCGAATGGTTAACTCTTTTTCTGAGTTTTTAAGAAAAAATTTCTTAAAATAATCGGTCGAATAAAAGGTAATTGCTAAAAGCGACGTCGCGGTTATCAAAAGAAAGGATGGGAAAATATGCCAGATTAATTTCTTCTTTTTCATTTTTTTATTCCTTAAACCTATAGCCAACACCCCGGACCGTCTCAATTTCAGATGCATGGTTTTTTAATTTTTTTCTCAGCCCGACAATAATCACATCCACACTTCGTTCTGTTACAGAATAACTTTCCCCGTGGATGGCGTCAACAATCTGTTTGCGAGTGAAAACCCACCCCTTTTTGTCCACCAGAAATGAAAGAAGTTCAAATTCAGATAATGTCAAATCAAGTATGTTTCCATCTATTGTGACAAGGTGTTTTGCCCGGTCAATAATCAAGGCGCCTTCCTGGTTGATTCTTTCGGGTTTCAGATCAATATCTTTTTCCCGACGACGGAAAATCGACCGAATTCTTGCAATCAATACCTTGGGACTGAACGGTTTTGAGATATAATCATTGGCCCCCATCTCAAGACCTAAAACAATATCAGATTCTTCACCTTTTGCAGTAACCATAACGATGGGGATATGGCTTGTTTTCTGATTGTTTTTAAGATATTTGGTTACATCAAGCCCATTAATTCCAGGTAACATCAAGTCAAGAACAATAAGATCCGGTTGGAATTGTTTGGCTATTTTTATTGCCTCCTCACCGCTGAATGCCGTTAATATGGAATATCCCTCATTTACCAAGTTGTATTTAATCAACTCGACAATATCTTCCTCATCATCAACGATTAAAATAGTTTCTTTTAACATTTTTCATTTTCACTTTTATGATTGCCCAACGTTAATTTATAAGTGTTCTGTGCATCGTCCAATAAATTTATGTTTAAATGAATTAAACAAAGGTGTTTACGTATGTCTTATGATTCCACCCTCTATCAAATGGATAACCTCTTCTGCAATATTGGTCGTATGATCACCAATACGTTCCAGATGCCTTGAAATCAAATACATGTTAATAATTTCACTCACCATATCCGGATGCTTCTGAATATCTTTTTTCATTGAATCATAGGCTTCATTTCTCATAATATTTACATTGGTATCCATCTCTCTGACTTCATATGCAATGTCCACATCCGTTCTCACTAAAGCATCAAGACTCATTTTCAGCATCTTAACTGTAAGATCTGTCATGGCTGAATAGTCATACTTGAATTTGTTTGGATCCTGGGAAGAGGTCTTATATCTTTTTGCAATATTCGATGCATAATCGGCAACTCTCTCAAGGTCATTGTTAATTTTTATTACGGCTACAAGAAAACGCAGATCAGTTGCCACGGGCTGATACAATGCTAGAACTTTTAAGCAGTTTTCTTCGACTTCTATCTCTTTCTCATCGATCTCAAAATCTGTATCAATTATTTTTTGTGCCAGGCCAAGGTCTTCCGTCTTTATTGCAAAAATGGCTTTTTTAAATCTGTCTTCCACCATAGCACCCAAAAACAGTATTTCTTTCTTTATTTTTTCTATTTCTCTTTGTAAATTTCCGGCCATACTTTTCTCCTAATCCTAACTTGCATTTTCTGATAATACGCCCTCACATCTTTTTATCCCCTTTTTTACAGGGAGCATATTTAATTGAAGCCAATAAATCTCTATATTAAAAATTACTGTTTAACTTGATCTTTTAATTATTTTCTGGGCAGATTCTACTTGTTTAATGTTAGGATTCTATCAGAATTGGGTTATGAATATATTAAAACTAAAAAAAACAATGCAGAATTCCTGAAATTACCGACGCATACCGTTATCATCAGTGACTGTGTGTGATTTCAAAACAGGCGGTACTAGAGGAAGTATTGCCGCCTGATGAGTTACTATGATCTAATGAGTCATTAAAGATATCCTGTACAGCTAACAATTCCTAATAAATCAAATTTCTTTGTGGTGTTTAATCATGGTATCAAGTGTCACGGGCAAATTTTCTAATTGGCGACAAATTCCAAAAGATATAGTCGCTGATTTGGTTCTGGATGGCAGCGATTATATTAACGTGAAGTCATGGCCTTCCTGAATTCAAAAACGACACGAGATTATCCCTGCAATTGTGAACTTTCACAATAATTTTCAGACCACAATATTTGGTATGTCGCAGTCTTCAATTCCGTTGGTATGAAAATCAATAAATAATTTTTTACACATGAATAGAATTTTTTTCAAGATGGGGGGCAGAAGTTTAAAAAGCGGTTGGAAAATAATGAGATTTACCCCGAGTTCACATTGACATTGACTGGGCGGTTTGGCACCTTGATGTCGGCCCATCACATCCTGGGGCAGAAGCGAGATCCCAAGGGTTTGGCTGTTCGCCAATTAAAGTGGTACGTGAGCAGGGTTTGCCCGATTTTATATTTGGATCGTGAGACAGTTTGGTCCCTATCTTTCGTGGGCGCAGGCCCGATTATATGATTTGGTTGAGGAGATCTGATCCTAGTACGAGAGGACCGGATTGGACCAACCAATGGTGTTCCAGTTGTCGCGCCAGCGGCATTGCTGGGTAGCTAAGTTGGGTATGGATAACCGCTGAAAGCATCTAAGCGG
>Ga0233447_1000924_pt1 | contig 27706 bp, 11 predicted proteins | sample SI_124_October20_3_FD_183014 | JGI IMG/M metagenome (GOLD analysis project Ga0233447, IMG submission 183014) | Seawater microbial communities from Saanich Inlet, British Columbia, Canada - SI_124_October2016_135_MG | ecosystem: Environmental > Aquatic > Marine > Inlet | place: Canada: British...
CTTCTGGAGAGGAAGCAGATTAACATGAAATCGCAGCACCAAGAGGTGTTTGCTTAATATGTTGGATGCCCAGAAAGTGTCTCTTATTTTTTAAGCGATCTTGTCCGAATTACTTTGACGACTTACAATCAGTAAAAATTGATTTCGTAAATCTTTCAAACTGTTATTTACGGGGGTCGCAGAGAGCAAGAGTACTTTCGTGTTTACACCAGACTGAAGTACCTTATCCATTAAAAATTCATAACGAGTAACTCTTTGAGATCCGTCTTCTCTCTCTTTACCCCGGGCATTGTTTCGAAAATTGTGAGACTCATCAATCACAACGAGATCATAATTACCCCAATTGTGTGTACTATACTTCTCTCGCCCTAAATCTGTATGTGATAAAACTTTGTATGCAAACCGGTCACCAAGTAGTGGATTTCGAGTATCGTTCTCACGGTAAACCAACCAGTTATCTTCCAGTTTCTTGGGGCAGAGTACGAGAACTCGTCCATTGATCAGTTCAAAATATTTTATAACAGCCAGAGCTTCAAAAGTTTTTCCTAGTCCAACACTGTCCGCTATAATACAACCACTATGCTTTAGGATTTTATTGATAGCGCCCTTAACACCATCTTTTTGAAATTCATAGAGCATATCCCAGATATTAGACTCGAAAAAACCCGTTTTTTCGTCTAATAAACCACCCTTGTCTGCCTCAGATAGATAATCTTCAAAAACATGGAAGAGGGTCTTGAAATATATGAACTCAGGAGAGTGATTTTGGTATAGCTGGGCTAGATAATCCAGAACTTCTGTCTTTACATCTTCGACAAGCGTTTCATCATTCCAGACTTCATCAAACCAACTTTTTAAATCTTTTCGGTCTCTGTTGCTGTCGACTTCCAGATTAAGCTCAACATTATTATTGGAGTTCCCCAGTCCAAGACCACGTACTGTAAAATTTGAGCTCCCAAGAATAGCCTCTTGCACACCATTATTGTCCATATGATACATTTTACCGTGGAGAAACCCTGGTTTTTTAATAGATCGAATTTCAGCTTTAGCATTCAACCATTCTGAGCACTCTTTAGCAACCCGTTTCTGCTGAAGCTTATTTTCAAGTGAAAGAGCATCATTCTCAATCCGAAAAGCTTTTTTTTCTGTCTTATCCGGGTCAAGTGATTGGATGAAACTTGGTTCTCCAAAAAGAAATCGAAGATGCTTAATCTCGTCAAGTTGATCTTTGAGGCCAGCGTAAGCGTAAATAGTAAAATATGCAGAAACAAATGAGAGGTCGGAGTTTGCATGAATTTTATCCGCCAGAAACTCGCCGATTGATCCACGCTGATGATTATCCCAGATTCCAGAGTGTTTATTCAACCTATTTTTTGTTTTTTCCACTATGATTTTCCAATCTAGACTACTCAAGTTGACGAATTTTCAAGTCATGCCAAGTTCAATTTATTGATAGTTCCAACGCTATATATTCGGGTTCTCCGATATATCAGTCATTTTCCTGGTCGAAAGTTTGAACAATATAATAAGCTATAATTCTAAAACTCTAAAATTCGGAGATACTTCATGCAAAACGACGGTAAATTACCTGAAGAAAAAAACGAAACCAAATCAACCACAACTGAAACAACACATCTTCAAAAAGTAGGAGGATTTGACCCTAGACCAAAGTCCAGTATCAAAGCGGTTCCACAAAAATACCAAGCTCCCCAGAAGAAGAAACCAATACGACCAGGTCCGAGAAAAGCTCCCCCAAAGCCACCTGTAAGGACAAAGAAACTGACTGTATTGATAGAGACTAAGCTATTAACTAAATTCAAAATAGAAGCACTCAACGATGAGATCAGTTACTCAGCTCTAGCTACTAAGGCAATTCATGATTATCTCGATTTAGGTGGCGATGAGGAACAGACTTCACGGAAACTTCTCCGACGACACACCCCAGACCAAAGCTCAAGCAAAATTGACGAAGAGTAGTCATCATAGTGTATATTTTGGCTCCACTCTGCACTTATAGGGCGGGTAGGGCAGGTTAATTGAGAACTATCTAAAATTTATACCGAAGCAGAAATGCCCACGGAAAGGATATGGCTAGAACCCTTGACAAGGTTCTAGCCAGAAATTTGCCAAACCCAGCGAGGTACGGGAAATGAAAACGGGAAACTTTCGTTTTTGGATCACCATTTACTAGAATTGAAAAAGCCCAATAACCGTTATGGTTATTGGGCTTAATCGATGTCGAGGTGAGAGGATTCGAACCTCCGGCCCCCTGCTCCCAAAGCAGGTGCGCTAACCGGACTGCGCCACACCTCGATTATTCAAAAGCGGCATGAATATAGTTTCCACAACAGTGAATTCAAGTGAGTTCTGATAGCTTCACCGCAATTTCAGCACCCAACTGTATATTGTTCAAGGCCAAAGCTCGATTCGTCACCAAACTTTGACCCTCAGTCAGCTCTACAATTCGGCCTAATAGAAAGGGCGTAAGCTCTTTACCATCAATACCTTTAGACAGAGCCTCATTCAGTGCTGCAGTGATATATTGATCCATTTCCTCAAGGGGAATATCGAACGCTTCAGGTACAGGGTTGGCGATTAGAATTCCTGATAAGATTCCTACCTTTACCTGAGCTAAATAGGTTGCAGCAATTTTCTCGGAGGATTTGAGGCTTGCTGATAGACTCAAACCCGAGTTCCGTGAATAAAATGCGGGGAACTCGTCCGTTTGATACCCGATGACGGGAACACTCATAGTCTCGAGATATTCCAAGGTCTTTGGGAGATCAAGGATGGCTTTCGCGCCTGCAGAGACTACGATTACTGGAGTCCGAGAAAGCTCAATGAGGTCAGCGGAGATATCAAGATTGTGCTCAGCACCTCTGTGAACACCGCCAATCCCACCAGTTGCAAACACCTGTATTCCTGCCGCATGTGCCAATCGCATGGTTGCTGAAACCGTTGTGGCACCATTCCCCTTTTGGGCCAATGTAAGACCAATCTCACGGGTCGCTACTTTAGCTACAGATGAATCAGACGCAAGCTGTTCTAACTGATCATTCTCCAGCCCAATACAGATCTTTCCATCTAAAATAGCAATGGTGGCAGGTTCAGCACCGAAAGCCAAAGCGATCGCCTCCGCTTCTCTTGCGAATACCAGATTCTCAGGATAGGGCATTCCGTGTGCAATGATTGTTGATTCCAGGGCAAGAACCGGTTTCCCCCCATCCATCGCTTCACTTACAGCGGCTGAATAGATAAAGTCATTATTTTCCATGCTATGAACTTAGAAGAGAGTGACTTCTAAGCAATTTATGAATTACACATAATCATTTTTTCATCCTTACAACCATTTGCGATCAAAAGATTACTCGTATTCTGCAAAGCAATCCTTAACTCAAAATCGTTCATATTTTATCCATTGTAAGATTATTATTCATCTGGTCATTTTGAGTGTCTTATAATAACTACATTTTCCATCCATATTTACTTTTATTTGCTAATATTAAACATATATAACTTATTGTTTATCTTCTCTTTATAAACATTATTATATTTGTCATAATTATGGCATGAAAATTGGCATATATACGCGCGATGAAAGTAAGTATATATATAGTAAGCCTAATCGAGACTCTGAAGCATACTCAGTTAGGTAATTCTGCAACCTTGAAACAAAATTTGTCACTAATACTTGGCATGGGGGGAATTCTAAATATCACAATTTTCACAGCGAGCCGAATCATTCTGCACGGAATGAAAACTAGAAGGGAACTTCAAATGAAACGTACACTCATAACGACAATACTTCTCCTCAGCATGCTGTCTTCAGCAATCTGGGCCCAGGGTCCACCCCTGCTCGTCATCGAGTTGGATGAGGAAAAAGTCAATCTTTCCGAAGATGAAAGATCAGGGGATACTGCAACTATGTATTTCCCTGGTGACACCATTCGTTACACTCTGACTGCCAGCAATGAAGGTGGAAGTCTTATGACACAACCAGAAGTCTTAGACCCAATCCCAGCAGGGGTAACATATATCTCCGGATCAGCTACTGGTGAAAATTCCAACATCATTTTCTCCATCGATAGTGGGGTATCCTTCCATAACTGGCCTGTCTCTTACACGGTAAGAAATACAAATGGTCAGGAAATAGTTCACCAAGCATCCGCCGATATGATCACCCATGTCAAATGGCAGATTCAAGGCAACCTGGCAGTTGGTGAAACCAGACTGCTACAATTTTTGGTCGAGGTGAACTAATGAGTGCCCAAACAATTTTTAATAGAATTGCCACACTGTGGCTCAATCAAGAATTAATCAATAACAAACGAAGCAAAACACAAGGAGGGTTTAAAATGAAACCTGTACGCTTCTTAACAACAGCCGTCATCCTTATGATGACGACCTCGATGGTATTTGCCATTACACCGGCAGGAACGACCATCACCAACCAGGCAACTGGTACGTATGACGATGTCAACGGAAATGCCATGACACCCGTGAGCTCAGATCCAGTCACGACCCTGGTGTCTTCTGTGGGCGGAGTAACACTGACAACTGGTTTTGACCAGAGTGTAAACGCCTTTAACTCTGTAGCTTATGCTATCACCCTTACCAATACGGGTAATGATGATGATACCTACACAATGGATTATTCCGCTGTGCTGGGTGGTACAAGTACTTTTACAGACTCACTCTTCCTGGACAACGGATCAAGTTCTGGTGTCAGGGATGCAGGTGATACCTACATCGCAAATGGTGGCTCAGTAGCAGTCACGTTTGCAGCTGGATCTGCAAGCCTGCTCTTAACGGTGACAGACAATAACGCTACAGGTGCTTTGGATGCAGATAATGTTACTGTTACTGTAACAGCCACATCTACCAATACTGGTACACCTTCAGATTCACAGGATTATGTGACAACTGCTGCAGCCGCAGATCTTGTGGTTACCCAGACACCTTCGACGGCACCTTTTAATGCAGGCGATGCTGTAACATACGATGTGTGTTTGACAAATGATGGTTCCCTGACAGCTCTTAATCCTGTCTATACTTTACCCATCGATGCTCAATTCAACGTAACTGGAAATATCAGTGTAGATATCAGCTACAACAGTGGTGCCCCAACAACTCTCATAGCAGAATTGGGTGGAGTAGACACAAACACAGATGGTGCAGTTATCAGCGCTGGTGGGAGCTTAGTCCTCACCCTGAGCGATATTCCAGCTGCTCAAGATGCCTGTTTTAGTTATACACTATCTCTGGATGCAGATCTTGTAGCTCCAGTGACAATTCCCAGTGAACCTGTTGTTGAGTATGATGATGGTAGTGGCAATAACTATCCTACTCCTGATAATGACAGTGGCGGTGGTGAAGTTGCTATCACTGAGGGTTATTCAGTTACTATCGTAGAAAATGGTGCCACAACTGGTTCCTTCACTTCTCCAATAGATACTGTGTTCTATGGCTTTAGTCTGGACAATAGTGGTAACGGAACAGACGATTTTATTCTGTCTGGAGATGTCCCTGCCCTGACCTACGAATTCTATGTAGATCTGGATGGCGATGGCGTTCTAGATGCCAATGAACTTGCAGCCGGCCCCCTCACAAGTGACACCTATACAGGTCTTGCTTGGGATACAACACCGGTTTGGATCATTGCAACTATCATCATCCCCGGTTCAGCGGCTGACGAAGATGTTTATTCATTGACCATCACAGCTACAAGTGTTGGTGATGGTGGCGTTACTGATACACTGGGCCCACTGAGCATCACGGTTGCTGTACCAAATATGCAGATCGTCAAATCAGTTGATAAAGCAAATGCTGCACCAGGTGATACACTCACTTATACAGTAATTGCTTACAATCACGGTTCTGGTGTCGGAACGAACATCACCATTGATGATACGATTCCTACCAATACCGGATATACTCCAGCTTCAATGACCTATGCCTTAAATGGTGGATCTGCTTCCATTCTTACTGATGGGGCAAGCGATGACCAGGGTGAATACAACACCAGCGGTAGTCCAAAAGTTGTGTTTACTGTGAATAACCTGGCGGCTGATCCAGATGGTGCCGGTGCCGGTGAGTCTTATGTCACCTTCACTTTTCAGGTAACTATAGACTAACTATAGGCCTGTAAGGTTTTCGTGAACGATAAATTAAACCCTCCACACCTTTCCTATGAGGCCTAGTTGAGACGTCTACTGACACTCTTCTTCCTCATGGGAGCGGTGGCTTTCGCTCAGACACCGAGCGAGACCGAGATATCCAACTCGGTGACGATGCAGTACACCTTTCACGACACAGTTCGTGAATTGGTGTCTAATACTGTCGTCACCGAAGTTGATTCGGTCTTTGGTCTTGATGTCCAGAAAGCCGCTTCTGTGGATTCTGTCTCCGCCGGAGACACCCTGATTTATCTCATTACGATGGATAACACTGGAAATATCCCTTTAAGCTCATATAGTCTGATTGACACCCTTCCTGAACATCTGGAGTTCGTGTCTGCTGATCCTACTGCCACAAACAGTGGGCAGACAATCACCTGGTCCATGAATAATCTGGATATTGGTGATAGTAAGCAGATCGATCTCACAACAGTAGTCAGAGAGGAAAGTCCAAGTGCTGCAACTCTGCGGAATGTGGCCTGGGTTGAGACTCCCTTCAGCGAAGCGATTCCATCAAACGAATCCATTGTTGAACTGGAGACAATCATAGTACCCACCCCATTACTTAGCGTTCAGTCTGAAACAGAGTTGGTCACTATTCCAGGTGATACCCTCTTATATACTATACTATATAGTAATCATGGTATAGGGGACGCTAATTCAATTGAGCTGACAAATGAACTACATAGTCTGGTAGCTCCACTTGATGGATCTACGTCTGCCATCTATGATGATGGAGAGCGCACACTTACTTGGAGCCTGGAAAATCTGGCTGCTGGTGAAAGTGGACAGGTCAGTTTCTATGGTCTGGTTTCAAATGCAGCCAATCGCGGTGACCAGATTCTGAACAAGACCCGGATACAAGGTGCTGCTGGTTCACAGGATTCTTCCAGTTTTGCTACACTTGTACGTGCACCGGAAATTATTATCGGTCTCGAAGCGAGCTCTCAGATCGTGAATGCAGGTGATGTTTTTGAATATTTCATCACTGCTAACAATTTCGGTGATACGACAGCAACGAATGTCGTCCTCATAGATTCACTTTCCGCCAATGTAGAGTTTGTGACTTCGAACTTAGGTGGAATATATGATTCCACCACACACACCGTATCATGGGATATTGGTACTCTTGAATCTGGTAGTAGCTCAGCATCCGCTGAGAAGAAGGGTGAGGTAATTAACCACACTGTAACTTCATCTCTGAAGTCTGAGACTATATATACTATTGAGGTACAAGTTTCTAATGTCATTCCAAATGGAACCATGATCCCGAATACAGCACTGGTCTTCGATGGAGAATCAGGTGCTACTTCTGCAGCTTCAGCAGCCACAGGATTGGCAGTACATTCGTCGCCAATACTGTCCTTTGCAAAATCTGCGGATGTCGAAGTATTCCCCGGTGATACTGTACATTATGATCTTCACATCACAAACATCGGATCAGATAATGCGACAGGATTGGTCGTTAGAGACACACTTGACCAACGCCTGACTCTGGTAAGCATCTCAGGTGTCTATCAGTATGATCCAACTTCACGTGCCATTACCTGGGATCTCGGATCCCTGGCAGTCAATCAAAGCACGCAAATGAATGTTATTGTGACAGCTCCAACAGATCTGAATGATGGAGAGTTCATCCTCAATCATGCCTGGGCTCAGTCAAATGAGACCACAGCAATCAGAGCGGAAGCCAGAACGACAAATATCCTGCCCCTGTCGGTGGACCTAACTACTTCTCCTGAATTTATTCTGGGGAATGGTGAAGCATCATCCCAGTTGAGTGCAGCAGTATATACCTTCCTGGGCAATCCTGCTCCAGATGGTATCTCTGTCAACTTCTTTACGAACGCAGGAAACATTCCAGATTCAATTAGCACAATCGAGACTAAAGATGGTATGGCAGTTACAACGTTGACCTCTGATGTGGTTGTGGACGAACCAGTTACTGCACATGTAACAGCTCGGGCACAATACTCAGCGACCAAATATGCTCTTGATCTAACCGAAGTGACTTTCCTGATCGGTGCTTTTGAAGGCATTATCATGAATACCAAAGGCGAGCCACAAACAGACGTGCTAGTAGAACTGTTCAGCATAACCAGAGATACATTTGCTGGTAGTGATTCAACAGATGAAACTGGGTACTACCTTATTCCTATCCTTCAAGATGATCTGTATCGTATTTCCTATACGATCATTGGATCAGATGGTTTGGCTTATGTGAACACCCAGGAGATTATGATCGAGACACCAGATGAAGGTGCTGTCGTGACTAATCTTAATTCAGTCTCCGGCTGGATCTATGATGCTATTTCAGGAGAGATAATTGTAGAAGACAGCCTACTTGTCATCCTCCTGGGCAACCCTGATACCACAGGTTTTGGATCCTTAGGGTCTAGTCTTGGTCTTGGAAAAGTTGCTGATCATCATTTCAATGATTCAACCTACACAGATTCAACGGGTCAGTATTTCTTTACGAACTTACTACCCGGTGAATATCAGATCATCCTAGACTATAGTGGTACTGAATCCTATTCTGACGCATCTATGAGTCTTAATTTAACGCAACCCGGTGCATATGTTGTCAATGCCAATATGGCTATACGACAGTCTCCTTTCTTTCTATATAAAGAGGTAGAACAGAGTGAAGCTGCTGTGGGTGACACTGTTGACTATACCATTAATATCGGTGCTCTCCAAAATTGGGCGGACTCATTATTCATTATTGACCGACTTCCCCAAGATCTAGAATATGTGAACTCTATAGTCCCAGCAAGTGTGAATTTTGAAAGCTATGATACTTTCAACAATGAAATTCGCTTCAATAGTGCCAGTATGTCCATACTTGATACACTCAGTCTAACCATTCAGGCTGTTGTAAAATCAGGTGCGGGTCTGGGTCCGGTTGAAAATATCGCGTTTGTAACAACAGGAATAGATACAACATATAGCTATGACGATACGAGGACTGGTGCAACCACCAATATCATCTTCCCCTATTTGAAACTTGAGAAAAAGGCTAATAAACGTACTGTAGAACCAGGTGATGTCATCACTTATACAATACGTGTGACAAACTTGAGTAGCACAGAATCAGTACATGACTTTACCTTTGATGATATCCTGCCACGGGGATTTAAATACCGTAAGGGAACCAGTCATTTCAGAGGAGAAAAGATTTCTGATCCATCCGCTCAGAGAAGTGGAAAGAACAGAATGGCTCTCACTTGGAATATGGCAGATACACTTGCAGCACACGAGACCTATGAACTCACCTATCGTATTATTGTGGGTCTTAGCAGTCAAGTGGGAATCGCCACCAATGAGATAATGGGATATGCCAATACTTTCCAGGATTATCCAGTTGAATCCAATAAGGCTACAGCAGAAGTTACAGTAAGACCTGGACTACTGAGTGATCGTGGACTGATTATCGGTAAAATTTATTTTGATACAAACAGCAATGGACTGCATGACAACAATGAGAGAACGGTTAAAAATGTTGAACTGATCATGGAAACTGGCGCTAGAATCCGCACTGATGAGTATGGTAAATTCTCTGTACCTGATGTTAGTGCCGCTATGCATGTCTTAAGAATTAACGAAAGAACCTTGCCTGAGTTAGTCAAGGTTAAAAATGACTCCCCAGACTATCTGGGTGATACCCGCAGCCGGATCGTAAGAGTGGCCGCAGGAGGTATTGCTAAGGTATCCATCGCTCTAGAGGAAGAAGCTATTCCCGGAACGATAACAGGTGTCAGCTATTATGATGCAAATCAGAACTTCACTTTCGATGCTGGTGAGGAAGTCCAGGGAAATATAAGATTTATTCTAAATGACACGCTGAGCAGCCAATCAGATTCAAGCGGTCAGTTTGTGCTCACCGATGTACCCATGGGGTCAAGTCAACTAACTCTTGACGAAAGTACCCTGCCAGGATACGCCTTCTTAGCTATTGAGGAGGATTCTACAGCTGATGAATTCACTGGATGGGAATTGAATCTTAAATCAGGTGATAGTGTTACTGTAAACGTTCCTTTGCAGAAACGTGAAATGACAATTGCAATCAGTAAACAGGCCACACTCAAGATGCAAACCGAGATGATCACCAAAGAATTCCGTCTCATCGCTTACAAGCCTTGGACAACGACGATCAACTATGGTTTTGCCACTGCTAAAGCAGAATTACAACCCGCCATCATTGAAGAGCTCAAACGTGTTGCAGAGCTGTTAAAATGGCAGCAACAGATCAATCTGGATGTCAATGGTCATACAGACAATATTCCTATCGGGAATGGTGGCACTTTCGCAGACAATGCTGAGTTATCTCAAGCGCGCGCCGATGCAATCAAAGATTATTTGATCACCGAGGGGAGAATTTCAGCAGATCGCATTAAGGCTACAGGTTATGGGGATGCACAACCTGCTGCGACAAATGATACACCTGAGGGTCGTGCCGAAAATCGCAGAGTGGAAATGAATTTTTACCATGCTGGTGATGATGACTCAGATTACAATCAATTACAATTCCGCTATGATATCAATTACAGCGGTGAAATAGAAGCCTTGAACGTTCGATTCCATCAATCATTGCCACTAGGTTTCGGCATTAAACCCGCCAGCACGATATTGAGCGGTAAGACACTCGAAATCGCGAACTCTGATAGTACTGGCGATGAATTGGCACTAGGTGACTGGAAGTCAGAAACCCATCAGGAATTGGATGTAGCTATTCGCCCTGATGATTTCGAGAAGATCGAGACAACAGGTATTGTGGTTGCTTCGCTCGAGTACCTGGATGAAGATGGGAACAAGGTCTTTACAGATAGTCTGCAGACCATGATCACCACCGTGGTATCAACCATTTCATTTAACCTTATTCTTGAAGGAACGCAGTTTGGATCAGGCTCAGCAGACTTGCAGGAATCCGCGTTACCAGCCCTACGTAAATTGGGTGATTTCATGACCTGGCAGCCAGAAATAAATATCGTGATCGAAGGGTTTACTGATAACATGGGTGCTGAAGCTTACAACGTATACCTCTCTAGGCAGCGCGCAGCTAGTGTCCGTGATTTCCTCCTCAACAATTATCCAGGTGTGAAACCAGCAATGATTGAGATCAAAGGTCACGGCCCCCGCTATCCTGTTGGAGACAACACAAGCTGGTTAGGTCGTAGAGCGAATCGTCGAGTTGAAGTTGTTGTGAATGCTGAAGTGGGTGAAGCAACGGTCCTCGAAGCTAAAGTACTCAATGAAAAACTAGTAAATACTATCTCTCGACCCCCGCAGCCTTTTAATGTACTAGGAGATAGTATGATCACCATACCTGCTGGACAAAATTCCATGCTCACCATGCACATGGAATTCCCAGGTTATGCTGCTGCAGATTCTATTTCTATGACTGTTAATTTACTGAACGGGAGCTATTTTACAGAAACCGAGATCAGTTCACAAACCTGGAGACAGTCTCTAATTCCAGGAGAAGGTACATTCGAGCTACCCATCCAGGTCATGATCCCGGAAAAAAATACTGAGAAGCAGGAAATAATCGTATATGTTGATCTTTTTAAAGATGGTGAATACATCTCGGGTCAGATTCAGAAAATCATGAAAATAGGATTGAAGTAATATGCAGCACTTGAAATATTTTTTGCTCGTACTCTTCCTTCTCATCCCGGGTGTGAATAGCATTTGGGCTCAAGTTGTCATGCTGGAGCCCAAAAATAACGCTGTTTCCGAGATCAGTCGTATCTCCGTGACCGTTGCTGGCAAAGCCGGTGATCTGGTCAATTTAGAGATAAACGATGAATATGTCCTGACTGACACAATCCGAATTGACGGTCTTCTAGATTACCTGAATATTGATGTCCCCATAGGACCGGTGAAAATCAGAGTATGGATGGCTACCAAAAAAGGTCGCATCTTTGCAGCCGAGAGAAATATACATGTCCTGGGACCTGCGCAGAAGATTATTCCCTTAGATGACCAGTTAAGCTTACCTGCAGATGGGGTTTCTGAAAAATCAATCAAATTGGAAATTCAAGATGCCTGGGCATATCGGATAAAAAATATCAGAGTAGCCAGTGCTAGTATTGAGGCGGGTGAAATCCTTAACGATGATCTGGATCCCGCTACCTCAGGAGTGCAGGTCGCTGTTAAAGATGGGTATATCAATCTGCTGATCAAGGCGGCTTCAGGTACAGCCGGGTTGAGCAACATCGACATTCAAGTCATGGGTTTCAAAGGTGTGGTCCCTTTCAACTATGACCTACCTATGATCCCGTTCATTTTAGTTGGAGGCCTGGATGTAGCAGCAGCCACTCAGGGTAATGATCAAGACCCCCTTGACATACCTGACTTTGGCATCCTGAACAACAATAGTGTCGGTTTAGGCAGTTCTGCCATAGCTGGTGGTCGGGCTGCATTCTATACCACCGGCTCCTTAAAACCTGGGTTGAATTTGACCGCCAGTTTTGATACAGATCGTGGTTATATGGATCAAATGTTCTATGACGTTGATGTTTATGAACAATATCCCCTAATGGGAGACGCCAGTACCATTGTTTACGATGCCCAGACCCGTTCTAAACTCTACACAAAATTGCAATATGGGAAAACCTTTGCACTCCTAGGCGATTATAATACCAATTTTAGCAATACTGAATTTGCCGCTTATAATCGAACGTTCAACGGTTTGAAAAGTGATATATACTATGGATTGCATAAACTTTCTGTCTTCGGGACGCTGAGTGACAGGACCATGCTTCAGGAAGAGATCCGCGGTGAGGGAATATCTGGATATTATCGCATGGAAAATGGAGATTTGACCCGCTTTTCAGAAAAGGTCGAACTCATTACCCGCGATAGATATCACTCAGAAAAAATATTGAAACGGACCCCATTAGGTCGCTTTCAGGACTATGATGTGAATTATGTGGATGGAACTTTGATGTTCAAACAGCCGATTCCGTCAATTGATGCTGAGGGTAACCCCATCTTTATTATAGTTTCCTATGAATATGAAACCAAAAATGCTGATCGCCTTCTGATCGGAGGGGCCCGCTATGAAGGTGAGATCTTGCCCGGTATCAAGGTCGGTAGCACAATAATAGTTGAGGAACAAGCTCTGGACAATTATGGCCTAATCGGAGTGGATTTTCATGCCCCCATTGGTGAGAAGGTCAAGCTGGCTGGCGAGATCGCCAGTTCAAGTGCACCTGACTTGGCAGGGGTCATCGAAAGTGGCTTAGCCTATAGAATTGATTTAGAAGCCCAAGCGACTCCTGAGTTGGCTCTCGAAGCATATTATCGCGAGATTGACAGTGGTTTTGTAAATGGTTCACAAATAGGTGGCAGCCTAGAGAGCAATAGCCGAAAAGTTGGTATCTCAGGCAAATATAAAACAGTTCAACTGGGGCAGATCACCTCGGAATTCTACAACCAGGAGCTCGGTGCCAGAGCCGGCGTGGCGAATACCAATCAGGTTTTTAATATAAATCTTGACCGTGCTATTAATAAAAACGGTAAATTTAAGGCAGGTTACGAGTTTGCCTCTAGGGATCAACTATTCACCTTGACGGATTCCACTACTCACAATAAGTCGCATCTCCTTAGAGCCAACTATCGCTTTAAGGTCTTGGAAAAGGTACACGCGGTCCTTGAACATCAGCAGAATTTGGCCTCCAAAGACCGGTCTAAACCTACCAGCTCCAGTGTGGGTCTGACATACCCCATCTCAGACGCATTAGAGGTATTCTGGAAATACAGTTTCATCCAAGGTACTAGCGTCAACCGTCAAAGCGTCCTTGGTTTTAATTCCCTCATTGGTGAAGAGACTGAGCTGGAAGCGAAGTATGAGATTAGTGGTATCACAGGCGAACAGAGAAACCGAGCAACAATAGCCCTTCATAATCGATGGGAGTTTAGAGAATATCTCATTCTGAATACAGCTATTGAGAATGTCTCCACCTTGGATTCACTTGAGCTGCCTTCCCCCACTCATCAAGCTATGGCACTTTCCATGGAATTTTTACCTGATCTACCTTTAAAGGGAATCGCCAAACTTGAGGTTCGTGATGATCCAAGCAGTGTCCAGCGTGTTTTTACTCTGGGTGGAGACATGAAGATCTCTGATGGTTTTGGTGCACTGGCAAAGTTTGACCATCATGAAAGACGTTACAAGGCTGTCAATCAAGGATCTGATACCCGTGAGAACTACCAATTTGGGTTGGTCTATCGTCCACACGCACACGATGTGATCAATGTGCTTGGAAAAATGGCTTATGTATCTGACAGGAGTAGCCACGCGACACCCAGTTACCGACAGGATCGTCTCATCTTCTCCTCTCATACCTATTGGCAAATAAAACCGATGTTAGGTCTCGGGGGTCGGATTGCAGCTCGGATGGTCTTTGATGAGGAAGGCGACCTTTTTAGTGATCGTACCAATACTTTCTTTGCCAGTTTACGCGGTGAGTATTCATGGGATGTTGAATGGAGTACAATTCTTGACATTCGCTCCATTTACCTTTCACCTCTGGGAGAAAGTGCCTTTGGTCTTGCGGCTGAGGTTGATTATCTAGTAATGCAGAATATGCAAGTTGGACTAGGGTATATATTCAAGAATTTCAGCGATCCAGATTTTGATTTTCTAGAGTACCAATACAATAATATCTATGTCTCGCTCCATATGAAATTCAGCGAGGATATTTTTAACTGGCGTTGAGAAAATCGATAGGTTGACTATATGAATACTATAACTAATAACATATTATCACAAGTGCCCCAACGGTTCACCGTTGAAATTCTCGACGGTCCAATGGGATATATTTGGAATAGTACTTATTTTACCAGCAAGAGTCGCTCACTTCTACACAATAAGGAAGCTAGATAGTGAAAATAATGACTCTCAGCCTCATCCCAAATAAAACATCTCCAGGTATTTGCATGGGCGTATTGGATATATTTAACATGCTAAAAAAATTACATCGCGGTACACTCGGTTTTGCTCTTGGCTTCTTACTGTTCTTTGGAAACAATTCTGAGCTTTCTGCTCAATGTGTTTCAACAGGCAACAGTACTGATGGATACTATACTGGAGTCCGGCAAGTCATATTTAACACCATTGATAACTCAACAATTCTTGAAGACAATGCTTATTCCGATTTTACCGGAATCTCAACAACAGTTGCACAGAACTCTACGTATGACTTAAGCGTCTATGTGAACACCGATGGTAATTATACGGTCAATACAATGGTATGGATTGACTGGAACCAGGACTCAGATTTCGCCGATGCCAATGAGTCATATGTTCTCGGAACAGCCACCAATGTTGTAGCCAGTCTGACGAGTGCATCCCCTTATTCAGTAGCAATACCTGGAACCGCAACTCTGGGTACTACTACCATGCGTATTTCTACAAAATGGAATGCCTACCCAACAAGCTGTGAAAACGGTTTTGATGGTGAGGTAGAAGATTACAGTATTAATGTGGTAGGTCCAGAAATAAACATTCAGGGAAACTTAGTTGATATACTGGATGGTGATATCACACCTAGCACTGCTGATGATACGGACTTTGGACCTGTCTATACCCTCGCTGGCTCAGCAACACATCAATTCACAATCTTTAATAATGGTGGTGGAGACCTGTTGTTGAACGGCGCTCCTCTGGTCACAATAACCGGCACCCATGCTGCGGAATTTTCTGTCACAAGCCAACCGGGAAACACAATTATTGGAAGTGGTGGTAGTGAAGTTTTTGTCGTTGATTTTGACCCGGCAGATATTGGTGTTCGCAGTGCTACTATCTCCATCGCAAGTACCGATTTAGATGAAAATCCTTATACATTTGACATTCAGGGAACTGGTTCAGGACCACCCGAAATGGACGTTTCTGGGATTGGCACGTCTATCTTTGATGGTGATACGTCTCCGAGTGTAACTGATGACACTTATTTTGGTTCGACGGATATTGTCACCGGATTTGTGGATCATACCTTTACTATTTCTAACACGGGAAGTAGCGGTCTTGCCTTAAGTGGGGTTCCTTCTGTATTGTTGTCAGGCACACATGCTGCTGACTTCTCCATCACTACTCAACCTTCAACCAGTATCAGTGCAAGTGGAGGAACATCGGTTTTTGTCGTCCGGTTTGATCCAAGTCTTTCAGGGATCAGGTCAGCCACGATTTCAATTTTAAATAATGACCCAGACGAAAGCCCCTACACATTTGACATCCAGGGCACCGGCTCAGCCACACCAGAAATGGATATTACTGGAAGTAGTATCTCAATTGCCGATGGTACAGCTTCAACATCAACATCGGATGGTTCTGATTTTGGTGACACAGACATTAACACTGGCTCAAAAGTACATACTTTTTCAGTCGAGAACTCTGGTTCTGGTGACTTAACACTCTCAGGGTCCCCACGCGTTTATGTTTTTGGAGACCACGCTTCAGATTTCATTGTCAGTCAACAACCTGCTTCAGCCACAGTCGCAGCACAAGGTGGTGTCCAAACCTTTCAAATTACTTTTGATCCTCCGATTACCGGCTTGCGACAGGCGACGGTTTCCATTACGAACGATGATGCTGACGAAAGCCCTTATACTTTCGCAATTCAGGGCACGGGAACGATCAACCCTGAAATAGACATTCAGGGAAATGGCGTTTCTATTGCTAGTGGTGACAATACACCTTCTATTGCTGATTCAACGGACGTTGATTCGTCACTTGTGGGTGGAGCCACACATTATATTACATATACTATTTATAATACTGGACCCGCACCGCTAAACCTCACTGGATCCTGGCCACTTGTTTCAATTAGTGGTGTTCATGCTGGCGATTTTAGCATTGCTAATGCGCCTGCCAGTATTATTGCTGCTGATGACTCCACAACATTTCAGCTTGCCTTTGACCCGCTTACTGCTGGGACTCGTTCAGCCACATTGACTATTGACAATAATGACCTGGATGAAGTTAGCTATACTTTTGATATTCAAGGTACCGGTGTTGTCGGTACTGCCACGCTTTGTGAGATTGATGTTCAGGGCAATCTAACGCTAATTCCTTCCAGTGATAGCACCCCAAGTACATCGGATGGAACCGATTTTGGCTCAGTTTCCTACACAGGCGGCACACTTTCCCAAACCTTTATGGTTGGCAATACAGGGACTGAAGACCTCATTTTAACCAGCTCTCCCTTTGTAAGTATTTCTGGGGCACACGCCTCTGATTTTTCCATCACTCTCCAGCCAAGTTCTCCAGTTGCACCTGCTGGAAGTGTTCCTTTTAATGTTTCATTTAACCCTTCTGCCCCCGGGGTTAGAACCGCTCAAATCAGCATTGAACACAATGATGGCGACGATGGGGAAAACCCATACACCTTTACTATCCAGGGGTTTGGCCTATCCTATCCTGAGATAGAGGTGCAAGGTGATGGCTTTGTGATTAATAGTGGAGATATTACACCGAGCGTTCTGGACAGTACTGACTTTGGCGAAATCACCCCCTGGCTTGGACAGGCTTATGTTACGTATACCATCTATAACACGGGTGATTCAACTCTTGATCTTACAGGAAGCCCCTTGGTTGAACTGGGCGGAGATGCCACCTCAGAATTCGTGGTTACCAGCATGCCCACTTCAAGTATTTCTGCTGGCGGAAGCTCTGATTTCACAGTTCGGTTTGATCCAGGACAAATAGGCACCCGAAATGTTTCGGTTTCTATTGAGAATACAGACAGCAATGAATCACCATATACTTTCTGGTTAACTGGAACTGGGGCAGGTATCGAAGAACCATTCCCCTGCATATCAAGATTCTTCCACATCTATGGTGATGATGGTGTCGTGGCGTTTATGGATGCCACGGTCAATCCTTATGCCTACACAACGATGACAACTGTCGGGTATCATATTAATGGTGTGGGATACAATATCGAGGATGGTTTGCTCTACGCTTTCGAGCAAGATGCTGATGTGCCCGGTGATAACATCATTCGCATCGATGGAAACCTAAACGTTGATGTATTAAACGCTGTAACCATACCATTTTTATCCTGGCGAGCTGATTTCGATGTATCTGGTGACATGTATTTCTGGAATTCAACTGGTACTCAGATGGGAATTTTCGATGCCAGCGAAGGAACTGTCACAACCGTGAACACATCCGGTGCTGCCTGGGTGCCCATTGATATGGCGTATCTGGATGCTGATGGAAATTTTTACGGAATGCATGGTGATTTACTTTATCAATACAACCCCATCACACACGTTGTTTCTACCGTTACCATTACGGGAAGACTGGCTGATGATTACCTCAACAGTATTAATAGCGCCTACTATGGTGCTGCCTGGTCCTCGGACGAAGGTTACATTTTTACCACCAACAGCCAAAGCGGCCGAATGTACAAAATCTCTACTTCTGGGTTCAGTATCTATGTCGGTTTAGGCGAGGCTAATTTAAACAAGTCAGACGGTGCTTCTTGTCCATTAGTTCCCGCACCTCTTCCCTCCACAGGGCAGGTGGGTAATCAGGTCTGGGCTGATAACAATGCCAATGGAATTCAAGATGCGGGTGAACCTGGATTGCCTGGCGTCACAGTAGATTTGTATAGCATTGACAGTCCTTTTATTGCTTCGACAATCACTGACGAGAACGGAGAGTACTCTTTTCAAGACTTATCACCCTCTGAGTATTACATTGAATTCTCCAGTCCTCCGACTGGTTTCATGTTGACTCTACAAGACCAGGGTGGCGATGATGTTAGTGACAGTGATGCTGACCCAGCAACGGGCCAGACAGCAAGTTTTTTTGTTGGTGTTGGTCTTATCGAAGAAGGTGTTGATGCTGGTTATCGAGCCACGGGGGTTGGTGATTTTATCTGGGATGATCTCAACAACAACGGGGATCAGGATTTTGGAGAACCTGGCCTACCTGGGCTAACGATTGGACTGGTTCTTGAAAGCAACGGTTCTACTGTTTCGGCAACAACTACAGATGCCTTTGGTGCATATCAATTTGCCAATGTTGCTCTTGGCGACTATAGAATCCAGGTCAGTAACCTACCTGGTGGTTATCAGTTTGTAGCCAGAAACACCGGTGCCTCTGACCTTGTTGATAGTGATATCAATACAACTTCTGGGCTGTCTGATCTATTTACCATAAGCAGCAATACCTATAACAGCACCATTGATGCCGGACTGACTCAACAATCCTCTCCAGACATGAATGTCTCTGGAAACAGCAATTCTATTCCAGATGGTGATACTTCACCAAGTGTAACAGATGATACGGATTTCGGCTCTATTTCGGCAATCAGCGGTTCTGTTGTGCATACATTTACTATTGATAATGCCGGGGGTGCAGCAGACCTAACCTTAAATGGATCACCTGTAGTCTCTGTTTCTGGTACACACCCAGGCGATTTTGTTGTCACCGCAGTACCAGCAACAACAATTACAACCGCGGGTACCACAACCTTTCAGATTACATTTGATCCGACCGACAACGGTCTCCGGTCAGCTGTAATTTCCATTTCAAATAACGATACAGATGAAAATCCTTATGATTTTAATATTCAAGGAACTGGTCTAGCTCCTGAAATTGCCATTACAGGAAATGGGCAAAATATCGTTTCTGGTGACATCACACCGTCTGTCAGTGATGCAACAGATATGGGTAGTCATGACATTGATACCGGCACAAACGATGCCGTGTTCACGATTCAGAATTCTGGTGCCGCCAATCTTGATTTGACAGGGGGAACCCTGGTTGTGATTGGTGGAACCAACCCTAGTGATTTTTCAATAACCGCAAACCCAGCAACCCCAATATCTGCTAGTAGCTCTTCTACATTTACTGTTCGGTTTGACCCGGCTGTAGCCGGTTTACGGGTGGCCACAATCTCAATTGCAAATACAGACGCTGATGAAAACCCCTTTGTTTTCGATGTTCAGGGGACGGGAACGGCCACACCTGAAATTGCCCTGCTGGGAAATTCAAACAATATCGCTGATGGTGATACCTCCCCGTCAGCTGCTGATTTCACTGACTTTGGTAGTCGTGATGTTTTTTCTGAACAAACTACCCATACTTTCACTATCCAGAATGTGGGATCAGGCAGTTTGTCTCTGACGGGTTTGCCTATTGTTCAGATATCAGGCGCAAATGCTGGTGACTTCATTGTTTTAACACAGCCTGCCAGCTCTACAGTAGCAGCCGCAGGATCTGTAACGTTCCAGATCACTTTTGATCCAACGACCACAGGTGTCAGACAGGCTACTGTACTTCTTTCTAGTGATGATGCTGACGAGGGTTCCTTTAGTTTTACCATTCAGGGTCTTGGCACATCCACCCTTGATGAAGAAATTGAAGTTTTGGGGAACGGTCTGGTCATTGAATCCGGAGATGTTATCCCCATGAGTGGTGATTTTACCGATCTTGGTACGGCTGAAATTTCCGGTGTACCTGCTTCTGTAACTTTTGAAATCCGTAATATTGGATATGCCGTATTGAGCCTAACAGGCCCCCCTCCCTATGTTGACCTGACGGGCGTTCAAACTGCAGAGTTCAACATCTCCTCCAGCCCAGCCACTTCTGTAGCCATTGACAGCGCAACAACCAGTTTTGAGGTCTCTTTCTCCCCTGCTGCTCTTGGAACTCGTCAAGCAACGGTGAGTATTCAGAATAATGACTCCGATGAAGATCCTTATACTTTTACCATCCAGGGAACAGGGGTTTATGATCCTGCCTCCTTGTCTGAGATTAGTGTCAAAGGAAACCTGATTGCCATCTCCAGTGGTGACACCTCTCCTTCTTTTACTGACGGGACAGACTTCTCCTCTGTTGAGGTAATAGGTGGTTTTACAGCAAGCCAGGAGTTTGTCGTCTACAACATCGGTAGTGATGATCTGGTGCTGGGGTCCAATCCAATCATTTCCATTTTAGGGACACATGCCAGCGATTATACCATTACCTCCAACCCGGCTACTCTGGTGGCACCCAGTAGCACTGTGGCTTTCACTGTCGAATTTAATCCCTCGGGCTCGGGTCTTAGAGAAGCAACCGTCAGCATTGGGAATAGTGATCTGACTGAGAATCCATACACTTTTGATCTTCAGGGGACGGGAGTCATCACACCTGAAATGAGCGTCTCGGGTAATAGCGTGACAATTACTAGCGGTGATGCATCACCCAGTTTGGTAGATAGCACAGTATTTGGTGATGTAGATATTACCACTGGGATAAAGCAAATTAATTATACGATTAGCAATACCGGAAATACAAGTCTGACCATTGGCACCATTTCTTTTTCCGGATCTCATTTAGCTGATTTTTCAGTTACAACTCCGCCAGCATCAATAGTGGGCACTGGAAGCAGCTCAAGCTTTGTTGTTCAGTTTGACCCCTCAAGTGTTGGTACTCGAAACGCTACAATTTCAATAGCAAACAACGACCCTGATGAATCTCCCTACCTCTTCGACCTGCAGGGAGTCGGTACGAGTCCATCAGATGGTATTATTGGTAATTTGGTTTGGCTCGATAACGATGGTGACGGTATTCAAGATGCCGGTGAAAATACTTTGGCCGGTATTACCATCTCTTTATACGACTCAGGCGATAACTTATTAGGATCAACAATAAGTGGGTCTGACGGCACTTATTCTTTTGAGGGGCTGGCCTCTGGGGATTATTACCTGACTTTTACCAGCCCGCCAGCTGGGTATGTGCTTTCTCCATTAAATCAAGGTGGAGATGACGCCTTGGATAGTGATGCTGATCCGGCAAATGGTGGCAAAACAGCTACTTTTACATTAGGTATCAGCGAAACGGCCAATACCTGGGATGCAGGTTTTAAAACAACGGGTGTTGGTGATTTTGTGTGGCTTGATGTGAACCAGAACGGAATCCAGGATACCGGTGAATCAGGTGTTCCCGGGATTGATGTAGAGCTAAAAATTGATGGTGGTGCCAGTGTAGCAACGACAACAACTGACGCCGCCGGCTATTACTCATTCACAACTATCAGCCCGCAAACCTACCGACTATACTTTACTAACCTGGCTGCAGGTTATGTTTTTTCCAGCCAGAACACGGGTGGTGATGATATTGTTGACAGTGATGTCAATCCAGGCACAGGAGAATCAGATGCCATTGCATTAAGCTCGGGTGTATTTAATGCTGATATCGATGCAGGGGTTTATCAACAATCAGAACCTGAGATAAGTGTTAAGGGTAACTTACTTAACATCACAGATGGTGATAGCTCTCCATCAGAATTGGACTTTACAGATTTCGGTTCCATTGATGCGCAGCTTGATTCAGTAATTTATACCTTCAAGGTCTATAATGGCAACGGCGCGACGCTCACTTTGAATGGGACGCCAAAGGTTTCTATTAGCGGAACCAATGCGGCTGAGTTTTTTGTAAAGGTTCAGCCTTCTGAAACGGTGGCCTCAAACGACAGCACCAGTTTCGATGTGCGCTTCATTCCACAGGCAGAGGGCTTGAGAACTGCCACCATTAGTATTTCCAACACAGATTCTGATGAGTCGGTTTTCAACTTTGATATTCGAGGCTTCGGGCTTGCATCTGAAATAGAGCTTCAGGGAAATGGGGTCGTAATTGTTAATGGAGATATGACTCCAAATGCTTCTGACTTTACCACCTTTGGGTCAGAAGACATTCTTACGGGTAGTCAGGCACAAATCTTTACCATTCTGAACTCAGGTAATGCCGATCTCGTATTGTCAAATCCATCTACTTATGTCGATATTTCTGGTGCCGCTGCTGCTGATTTTATTATTACGAGTGTTCCTTCAACACCGATTGCCACAAATACCTCTACCACCTTTACGATCACATTCAATCCTAGCGTCGCCGGAGTACGAGATGCGCTTGTGAGTGTGGCAAACAATGACCTGGATGAAGATCCCTATACTTATGCGATTCAGGGTTTTGGTACAGCAAGCCCTGAGATAAATCTACAGGGCCGCGGGGTTTCTATAGCAAATAATGATGATACGCCTACAGCTATAGATGACACCGATTTTGGCTCTGAAGACTTGCTTACAGGTATCCAGCCTCAAATTTTCAAGATTCACAACACTGGCAGTGGCTCACTATCGCTCACGGGCTCACCGCTAGTTACATTAAGTGGTACTCACGCTGGAGATTTCTTTGTAAGTGCTTTTCCTGCTTCGAGCACTATTGCTGCTGAAGACTCAGTTTCATTCGAGATAAGCTTCGACCCAACGGTTGCTGGCATCCGAACTGCGGTGGTGAGTTTTGAAAATGATGATTCTGATGAAGATCCTTTCACCTTTCACATCAGTGGGTTGGGCGTGGCAAGTAGCGAAATAGATGTTTTGGGTAATAACCAGTCAATTTTGAATGGCGATATTACTCCAACACACGCCGACAGTACCGCCCTGGATAGCACCAGACAGGACTATACATCCTATGTTACCTATACCATACAAAACAATGGGAGTGCAGATTTATTCTTGACCGACGTGGCTCCCTATGTAGCGATTTCCGGCGCACATGCCGCTGATTTTACCATCGTCCAGGCCCCAACAGCCCTCATAACTGCGGGTGGAGGCAGCAGCGAATTCATAATTTCATTTACGCCAGCTGTGGAGGGCGACAGAACGGCCACGCTAAGCATCGCTTCAGACGATTCGGATGAAAACCCCTATTCCTTTTCCATCACCGGGTTTGGACTACCGCCTATACCTCCTGAGCTAACACTTATTGGAACTGTAGATCTGGCTCTTGCCGCCCCGGGTGATACGCTGACCTACACCATGGCATATACAAATGCCGGGATTGGTGTAGCGACTGGTGTTGCGGTTGTTCAGCCGGTTCCAATACACACGACTTACGTACCGGATTCTGCTATCAGCGGTGATGTACCATTGACAATCACATATAGTAATGATGGAGGTGGTCTGTATACCACCTCCCAGACACCCCCGGTAACTCATATTAAGTATGAGCGCACGAGTTCATTGGCACCAGACGCAAGCGGCACTGTCATCTTCAAGGCTGTGGTGGATTAGGATCTAAGAGTATAGATGCTTGGTTTCGCCAAACAGCCTGTTTCTGAAATTCAGCGAGGATATTTTTAACTGGCGTTGATAGCCACCTTGTGTGGTTGATCTCTAACATTAGCCCCGGGTTTTAACCCGGGGATTAAAAACAGACGAACACATCCGAACCGTTTTAACAGGTTACCTTGCAGGAACCGTTAAAACGGTTCTTTCTATTTATATGATTTTGTATACCCCCAACTAAAGTTGGGGGCTAATGAGATGTTACAATTATTATTTAGATCAATCGATTAACTTTAAAGCCTTAAGCTCTTTTTCAAACTGATTGACAAGATTATCCATTCGATCCAAAACAGCTTGAACAGCTTCCGGTTGAGTCATATCGACCCCAGCTTTTTTCAATTGTTCAACCGGATAGTCATTCCCACCTGCTTTTAATAAGCCAAGATATTTATTTACAGCAGACTTCTTTGCTTTTCTTGAACCGGTGGAGATATCACTAAACAATTTTGAAGACGCTGCAAAACTGGTAGCATATTGATACACATAATAGGGAGAAAAGAAAAAGTGTCCAATTCTAGCCCAGGTTATATCATATAACTCATCAGAGGCTACCCCGTCACCATAGTAGTCACGGTTTAACTGATGATAAGTGCTATTCAAAATATCGGTTGTAATTGGCTGACCTGATTCAGCAAGATTATGTATCTGTAGCTCAAAATCTGCAAACATGGTTTGACCAAAGAATGTGCCCTCAATATTATCAATGGCATGACTCAATAACACCAGGCGCTCTTTTGGGTCTTTTGTCGCGGATAGCATCTGATCCAGCAACAGTGCTTCATTCATGGTTGATGCTACTTCAGCTACGAATAGAGTATAATTTGATGTAGCAAACGGTTGCGCTTCCTGGGCAAACATGGTGTGCACCGTATGACCCATCTCATGGGCCAGCGTAAAGACATTATCCAGTGTATTGTTGTAATTTAGCAACATGTATGGATGAACACCGTAAACACCGCCAGAGTATGCACCTGTGGTTTTTCCAGCGGTTTCATAAACATCAACCCATCCTGGGGTAAATGCTTGATTAATTTTCTTAGCATAGGCTTTGCCTAGAGGTTTTACAGATTTGATAACATCTTTCTTAACACTGGCGTACTCATAATCCTCATTGATCTCAACAACGGGAATTGAAGTGTCATATAGATGATACTCTTCCAAACCCAGCGCTTTCTTCCGTAATTCATGATAGCGGTGAAGTGGAGCTGTACCTGATTTCACGGTAGAGATCAAATTTGCATACACAGCTACTGGAATATTCTTGTCTTCCAGAGAAGCCTCCAGAGTTGAAGCATATCCTCGTGCTTGAGCATAAGCCCAGTCACGTTGACAAATGCCATTATATGCTTCTGCATAGGTATTGATCGTCTTGTTGTAGACACCGTTCCTCGATAGGAAGGCATTTTTTCTATCTTCCTGGTTCCTGTTAGAAGACAGAATTTTATAATATTCACCTGGAGAAACTGTTACTTCTTCACCCGTGGATAAAGTAATGGTTTCAAATTTGATATCAGCTGTGGACAATTGGTTATGAACATCTGATGGATTCCCACTGAATTGGGAGAAGTAGGATAACAGCCGCTCCCCTTCTTCATCCAGGACATGAGTCTGTTGTCTATAAAGATCTTCCATACCAAACCGATAAGGTGTCAGGGCTTTGGTCTCACTGAACCACTTCTCCATCGTTTCCCATGGAATCGTTAGAATCTCTGGACTCATCCAGGAAGTCGCAGTCTGGTAATTGGACCACTGGATCAAAACCTTTTGGACTTTTGCGTAGATCTCATTGTTGCGATTGTCAAGATCTCGGGTCATGGCAGGATACGAATATACACTATCAATGAGCTTGCCCAGTTGGTCCTCAAGTTGGAAGGCTTTTAAAAGTTGTTCTGGTCCCTTAGTCAAGGATCCTTTTAGGTCAGCAATTTCATTGATCATAGATTCAAGACGTGCCAAATCCTTTTCCCATGCATCCCAATCTGAATAGATATCGCTGAGTGTCCATTTATAGGCAGGATCTATATCTGCTCGTTCCTTCTGCTCAGCTGACGCGGTACCGATTAGCAAAACTGTGATTAGAAGTGTTGTAAAGATTCGTAAATAAGGTTTCATAGATTATATCCTTCTTGTGAGCTGATGTATTTTATCGTTCAATATAGTATATAGCATGAGTTGCATGTAGCGTTGCTTCTGCGAATGGGCAAATAACTAGATAAGAGGGATAAGTCTAGGGCATGTTGTCCATGGCGTGGGAAAACTGAATTTGCGGTGGGGCGCAGTGAGTCAATAGTGAAAAGTTTTACTCTGTAATTTCCCAGTTATATTCACCATCCTGATTCACCCAATAATCCTCATCCAAATAGTCATGCTCATAAATTCTTATTTCGTATTCAACACCATCCGCACAGTTATAATATGTATTTATGCCACCGCGGATATATGTTCCCCTGATCATCCCTGATGCAATATCATTCCAGGGCGCCCCTACCACTTTTTGGTAGTCGCTTGTTATTGGATAATATCCATTCTCCCCGTAGTATATTTCCAGAAAATTAGTAACAAAACCCATGGTTACCAATACCTCAGAGCGTATTGCCTTTTGTACATTATTTCTGTAAATAGGGACTGCAACAGCAGCCAGAACACCGATGATGACGATAACGATAACTAGTTCAACTAATGAAAAGCCATTATTCTTTGAAATTTTCATCTGCACATTCACTTAAAAGTGAATAACTCCTCACCTTCTCCTCAACCCCTCATCGTGCAATATAAGTCAATGAACGAGGATATGGAAGTTCCAGCTCACATACAAATAGCTCATTGTTGCTTCAACAGATGTTGAGAATAGATAAAAGAAGTACTGGTTTTCTCCTTTATTCTGTTGTTTATTGAATTCGTTCTTTCACAATTGGGGGCGACCTGGCTTCGACGGGATGACGAAGACCATTAGCTGCATGTAGTGTTTTCCCAAAATCACTTTAAAAAATTGGACGCCAATTATAAACGGCGAATCTAACTACGCACTAGCTGCTTAATTAAATAGTAGCTCGTTCCTTCTCTGCTCTTGCCCATTGGCAGGGTCTGGGGCGTCGCTAAAATGGGATCGGAGACTCATTCGTCAACGGTGAGAATCTTAAACTTAGTTGAATAGTCGGTAATTGATCCAGCCTGTAGGAGCACTACCGGTGAACTCAAAGTTCAGGATAAACATGTAGACGCTGCTTGGCTTTGCTTTGCGGACGGGAGTTCGATTCTCCCCGCCTCCACTCATTGTCTTGTCCTGAAATAGGTTGACTCATTTTAGTGGCAAGATAATAAGAATAGAGCCTCAAGTAATCACCAGATTATTTGAGGCTTTTTCATTTCGCCATGTTTTTATTCTGACCTTATCCTGAGCA
>Ga0233447_1000927_pt1 | contig 27662 bp, 19 predicted proteins | sample SI_124_October20_3_FD_183014 | JGI IMG/M metagenome (GOLD analysis project Ga0233447, IMG submission 183014) | Seawater microbial communities from Saanich Inlet, British Columbia, Canada - SI_124_October2016_135_MG | ecosystem: Environmental > Aquatic > Marine > Inlet | place: Canada: British...
CGTAAACCGGGCCATCCGCCGCTCTGGAGATAAAACCAATTATTGGGAAATTTATTACGGATTGCCCCGCGAAACCCGTGGATACGTCCCTGCATTTATTGCGGCAACTTATGTAATGAATTATTATAAAGAACATAATTTAGTGCCACGTTTTCCCGAAATTCCGCTTTTTGCCGATACAATTATGGTGAACGATTATCTTCATTTTGATCAAATTGCCGGCACAATTAATATTGACAAAAATCAATTGCAAGCATTAAATCCAATGTACCGCCGCGATATTATCCCGGCAACAGATAAAAAACCTTACCCATTGATTCTCCCAAAAGAAAAAATTATGGAGTTTATCGACAACGACAAATTGATTTTTGCCTTTGAACGCAACAAATATTTCCCCAATAATACACTTGTTAAACCAAGCGAAAGTTCATCGGGTTATTACACTCCGGCTGATATTAAAGGAAAAGCAAGGATTTTATATACCGTAAAATCTGGCGACAATGTGGGGTTTGTTTCATCGTGGTTTAAAGTACGGTCGTCTGATTTGAAATACTGGAATAACATTAACCGGAATTTGATCCGAGTTGGGCAGAAACTGGCAATCTATGTTCCCGAAAGCCAGAAAGAGAAATATGAAAAAGTGAATGGGATGACCTTTGCACAGAAGCAGGCAATGATTGGTAAATCGTCAACTCCAACCGAAAAAGAAAAACCAAAACCGCTCGACCCAAACTTTGTATATCACGAGGTTAAAAAAGGTGATACACTTTGGGAAATCGCACAAAAATATGCAGGGATTTCTTCAAGCGAAATAATGCAATTGAATAAGCTTGAAAACGATCGGGGTTTATACATCGGGCAGCAATTGAAAATAAAAAGAAAATCGTAATTTAAAACGACTTTCTAAGAATCACTTTCCCAAACTTCATATTCTTTAATTTTATACCTTTGTTTTAAATATTTATTTAAATGAAGGCAATAGAATTAAAAAATAGTTTTCACGATCTTATTGACAGTATTGACAATGAGGCTCTTTTGTTAAACTTCTACCACCTGATAAAAAATAGATATTCTGCCAAAGAAGGAGAATTGTGGGAGCTACTAACATACAAAGAACAAGAAGAATTATTGTTTCTTGCCGAAGAAGCCGATTTAGGGAAGAATTCTATCAGCCATGATAAAATGAAAACTAAACACAAAAAATGGCTTTAGAAATCCGATGGTCAAAAAAAGCAGATAATAAATTTGACCAAATTCTTGAATATTTACGGGTTGAATGGGGAGAAAAAGTTACGTCTGATTTTGTTAAAAAAGTATTTGATTTTTTGGAAATACTTTCTGAATTCCCTGAGATTGGAACAGTCGAAAATCGGACAAAATCTATCAGGGGTTTTTCTATCATAAAACAGATTAAAATCTTTTATAAGATTAATAAAAATTACGTTACTATTCTTAATTTTTATGACACACGACAAAATCCCAAAAACAAACGATACTAAAAATTAATAAAAAGTCAATGCCTCAAATCAAGGAGACACACTGACTACATGAATTTGATTAAAAAAAAACTATTCATTATGAAAATAAAAATGACCGGTATTTTTGTTGAAGACCCAATTTCAGCATTTAAATTTTATACTGAAATTCTTGGATTCAAAAAATTAATTTACATGCCAGAGGCATATCTGGCAATTGTAGTTTCTCCCGAAGACGAAAAGGGGACTGCCCTACTTTTGGAACCAAATTCAAATCCAATTGCTAAAACCTATCAAGAAAATGTAGCCGCAGAAAAATTGCCTGTAATTGTATTTGGGGTAGAAAATGTTCAAAAAGAATACGAAAGGTTAATCGAACTTGGTGTTCAATTTATAAATAAACCCGAAACAAACGAATGGGGCACAACTGCGGTTTTCGATGATACATGTGGTAATTTTATACAAATTCATCAAGACTAAACAAATCCAATAATCTGAATAGACAAATCTCAAAAAACAAAAAAGTTTCAATTTTAAAATATTTAAATCCTGGTTATAACTCAACAGCCTTAATATGCTGATTATTAATAGCCCCATGCTTTATAGGGTGTGTAAAAATGGGACTATCCTTTGCCGTTGGATTTATCCAACGGTATTTGAATAGAGAAAGATAATTGAACTTTAGTCCTGAATATAATACAGTTGGACTAAAGTCCACCAGTTTGTAATCGCAAAATCCGTCCCATAAATGGAACGGTAAAGGATAAAAAGATTGTTTTCACACAGTCTGTTTAGCTTGGGATTGATAATTAACTATTTAGACCTTCGCTGACCTGCTGAGTAGTAACAAATTCTGAAATATTCCTTATTATTTTTAAGCAATTTGTAATTTAGAGTTTTGTGATTTATTTGTGATTTGAGCTTTGTTATTTGTTATTTTCTGCCAAAAAAAAACAGACTGCCCCGTTTTATCGGGGAATATTAGAAATAAGATAATAATAAATGTCCGTTTACCTAAATTCAAAAAGGCAACTAGGCTCGCTTCGATTTTTCCCACTTAACCGACTGTTTGCCTTTAAAATACCTGAACATACCACGAATAGATGCGTAATTTATTGATACAAAATAATAGGGGATAAAAAGCAATTTAAACCTCAACTTTCTGTTTTCGAAATACCAGCCAACAGCGGCAAGCAAATAGCAAATAACCTGGAAATAAAAAAACAAGGAATAGAACCCAACTTCAGTCCATTCGGTTTGTTGCCAAACCATTGCCATGTTTACAAAAAATATTAAAAACAACGAAAGCGGTGCAAGGGTCCAACGTAATACTTTATGCGAAATATATTGCCAGGTAAGGGTTCCCGATTTAAATGGGTTTAACAAATCTTTCAACCTGAAAATGGTTTGGATACCACCTGCCGCGATTCGGATTTTTCGTTTTAATTCTTCCTTCACATTCAACGATGCGGTTTCTTCGGCATAGGCATTTGGTGTATAAGCAATGTGATAACCTTTTTGTGCTATGCGCAGCGAAATAATAAAATCGTCGAGTATTGTATCTGTTTCAACTTCCTGAAAAAGATCGCGCCTTATGGCAAATAACTCGCCAACCGCACCAACCGCTGAATTTAATCCGGCATCCATATTTTTCACCCACGATTCAAATTTCCAGTACAAACCTTCACCTGCCCCGGCTGCTGCATCAGCTTCCTTTTCCACAATCCGTTTTTCGCCTGCTACGCAACCTGTTTTAGGATTACTAAATTTAGTCACTATTTCGCGGATAGCTTTGTTGCCAAGAATAGTGTTTGTATCAGAAAAAATTACGATGGGTGCTTTTACAAATTTCATCCCCCGGTTCATGGCGTGCATTTTCCCGCGTCGTTCCGCTAAATGGTGTATTTCCAGATTTTCAAATTTTTTAAGTAAATCGGGGGTGCCATCATCCGAGCCATCGGTAATCCATAAATATTGTATTTTCTCCCGGGGGTAATCGAGCGAAAACGAATTTTCAACTTTTTGCTGAATGTAGTCTTTTTCGTTAAAAGCTGTTACAAACAAACAAACTTCGGGTTCGTAATTACTGTTATATTTGTTTATTTTTTGTGGAAAAAGAATTGTTTTCAATTTGAGAAGAACGTACAAAATCAAGGCATAACCGAGATAGGTATAAAAAAGAATAAAAAAAAGTATCCAAAAAATAAGTAGTAAAGTCATGAAGTTTGCATTTTATAAAACTCAACCAGAGCACTTGCAGTGGTAATATTATCAAATTTTTCATGAATATATTCAATGGCATTTTTACCTATTTTATCGAAAAGCTCCTTGTCATCTATCAATTTTGAAATAGCATCAATAAATTCTGTTTTCGTTTCGGCAATTAATATGTTCTTACCTGAAGTAGTTGAAATCCCTTCGGTGCCAATTGGGGTTGTAACAATTGGTTTACCCAGTGCCATCCCTTCAATAATTTTTATCCGCATCCCACTTCCCGAAAATAAAGGTACCGCCATTATCGATTTTGAATTCATAAAATCATATGCATCGGCTACTTCGCCTTTAAAAACTATTTTTGGGTATCCGAATTTTTTTTGAAGCCAGACCGGGGCATTTCTTCCGGCAATGTAAAATGTAAGATTTGGAAATTTTTCATGAATAGCAGGCCAGCAATTGTCTATAAACCAGATTAATCCTTCCTGGTTTGGTGTCCATTCCAGCGAACCTATATGAAATAATGAGGGATGTTCCAGCTTTTTTGAATTTGGAATCAAGACCGAGGAATCAATTCCGGTTTGTGAAACATGAAATGGTTTCGTATTGCCCATTTCATCGAGGATGGCTCTGTCGCGTTCGGTAATAGGTACCAATAAATCGTAATTATTAAGTAAGCCTTTTTCAAATTTTTTTATCCGGTTCGACAAGATTTTTAGGTAAATCCGTACCAATCCACTGGCCATTTCCGAGGTCCTTTCCCAAATTTCATGCTCAATATTATGCGCCCGGTACACAATTTTTGCTGAAGAATATTGTCTTATTAATGGAATATACGGACATACATATAAACCTTCGAGTTGAATGATATCAAATTTATTTTCTTGTAACAAATTTTTTAACCCGGTTTTAAAAGGTCCCGAAATAAACCGGACTGCATTGTAAGGTTTTTTTGAAAACAACAAATTAATTAATGCCGAAATTTTTGAGATCCGTGCCGGTACTTTTATCAGTTTGAATTCAGCTAAATCTTTAATTGCTTCCGGAATTTCTTCAAGTTTAACCTGATGTTTTACAGTGTTCATCGAGAGGATTGTTACCTTGTGCCCAAGTAACGAAAATCCCCTTGCCAGGTTCATACAGGCAATTGCGCCCCCGTCTTTGATAGGGTACGGAACTTTATTTGTTACTTGCAGGATCCTCATTTTGGTTTTTTAATTTTATCAAAAAACTTTTTAAAACCCAGCTTATTAAATAATTTTGTATAGGTTTCGGTACTCATTATTGCCGAATCGGTGGCAGCTTTATAAGTCAGCCAAATTCCAACCGGGAGAAAAACGAACGACGAAAACCACATCCCGTTAAACATCTCCCAAACATCTTCGCGTGCCGATTTTTCACCGGTCATCGATACAATATAATAAGCAATAAACAATAAAATAGAAACCACAACAGGCATTCCCAAACCTCCTTTTCGAATAATTGCCCCTAATGGTGCACCAATAAAAAAGAAGATAAAAACGGCAATCGACAGGGTGAATTTACGATGTCTCTCCATTTCATATTTATTAATATTTTTCTTTTTATCGTAAAGCCGGCCCTGGTACATATTCAGGTTTTGAATATTATTCCTTGCACTTGATAAAGCACCTTCAGCAATTTCGGCTTTTACCCATTTATCCAGGCTGTCGAAATAATTTTGAAAAAGAAAAGTTGAATCGGGCATTGCCACCAAATTTTGTTTTAACGAATCGTGGGGGACTGTTAAGTCGTATAATTTTTTTGATATGTGTGTATTCAGGTTAATTTGCTTGATGTATTCGCGCAACCTCGATTTGTAATCTCTGTTGAGAGTATCTTCCATTAATTGCAACTGGTTAAGATTAAGCATCCGGTAGGCATTTTTGAAAATATTTTCGTCGTGTCGGTTGAAATCGAAATTACGTACTTTCACCCGAATGGTTTGTTCTTCAAAATTGTCGCGGCGAAAAGGGTAATTTTCCTGCGACCTACGTTTATTGGTTTTTTCTTCCGAATAATTAATACCATTGTATAAATTCAGGACCATATATTTTTTATCGTCGGTAATTCTTAAATAACCTGAATCGGCACGAGTTACACTTTCGTTCGATTTATTACTGGTATGATCGTAAATCAGCAAATCGTATAACATATTTGTTTTATTATCCTTTCGGTCAACTTTAATACTGTACCCATCCATTTCGTTGGTAAAAACACCCGATTGCAAAATTAATTCGGGGCGTTGTTGTTTAACGCTGTACAGTAGTGTTGTAAACTTTAAATTTGTGTGGGGCAATATATTATTGGCAAAATAAAACGCGGTGTAAGATATAATTACAGCAAATATAATTAAAGGCCTCATTATCCTGAAAAGCGAAATCCCGGATGACTTCATTGCTACGAGTTCGTAATTTTCGCCGAGCGAGCCAAAAGTCATTATTGAGGCAAGTAGCATTGCCAATGGAAAAGCATACGGCAATAAACCAAACGCGGCATAAAAAAGCATTTCTGCCAGAACTTTAAAATCAAGCCCCTTTCCAACCAAATCGTCAACATATTTCCATAAGAATTGCATCAGCAAAACAAATACAACGATAAAGAAGGTCATAAAAAATGGCCCAAGAAAAGATTTTATAACGTACCAGTGTAGCCGCTTCATTTTACAAATATCTTTTTAAGAAACGTGTACAAAACTAAGTTATTTTAGTGATTTGGAAAGTAAAAAAAAGTTAATATCCCTGTTGAAGGTTTAAAAATAAAAGTTCTTCAAAATAATTTTTGTAATAAAAATGTAAGCGTACTCAATTTATTACGAAGAACCCAAAACATGTTTTAAACCTGATATTTGCGTGTCCCATAGATTATTGGTTTCTTCTTGTTCGTCTTCCTCTGCAAAATCAATAATTATCAACGAAACATCACCGGTGAGTTCATCTTGCGATATCCTGAATTCAAAATAGGTGTCGTCTTCTTCAATCCACGAAAACCGGACTAACCTGTTCTCTTTGCGTAAAGTCATGTCGGCGGCTTGTTCCGATCCCTCCCAAATAAAAGTATATTGTTTGCCTTTTACACGAACATCTTCAGCAAACCACTCTGTTAAACCCGAAGCTGTACTTAGCCTGTTAAATAAAACCTTGGGAGAACAATTAATTACGTACTCGAGTTGTATTTTTATTTTATCAGCCATTTTGTTTTTCGGCAATATAGTTAATCTGTTTGTAAGAAACAATACACAAACCAATTGCAAGGAAATAGATCTTATAAAATATTCACCGGAAAACAAAAGCCAACTGCCAAAGTTGGTTTAAAATATGGTATTCACCGGGGTGGACGAAAAGTGTTCCGGTGAACTTGTTGTAATAGAAAATAAAGATAATAGTATTTTAAGATTTCTGTCATTTATACCAATTGTACTTTGAAATGCCGCATGGCAATTTCGAAGTTTATAATGGTTAATGCCGATACTACAACAAAGGAGTATGCTGAGTAAAACGAAAGTATGCGACATTTGGTTGTTAAATCGGTATTACTCATCAAACTAAAATAAAAATAGGCAAACTCTAAGGGAGACCGATGGCCAGACTAGTGGAGTTGAAGTCTGCCATACACGGCATAACCACATATACTTATAATTATTAATTTAGCCACTGAATAAAAAATGTCTTCCTGTCTTTAACCTGAATTATTCATGAGTTTTTCGTTATGAGAATTCAAAATGCACAGAATAAAGGGAAGCACAAAGTTGGGCCTCGCAGAAATAGCCTTAGCTATTTTGAGAATCGAGAATCGAGCATTCTCTTTATTCAAAGCAGTTTGATTTCGGAATAGATAAATTTATGAATAGTTCAGGTTAAATAAACTAACAAATAATTGTGGCGTTAATTTATTAGATAGTGTTTCTAAAAAAACTATATATTATTCAAGTGTCTCTTAGAAAATGTCAAGAACAAGGCTTGCGAAATCTTGAAAATCAAGGAGTTTACTTTCGTAAATGACTGTTTTCAAGATGAGCATAACGCTGTTATTGGCGTTTTCTAAGAGACACTAGATAGCAGATATTTAAAAAATATTATAAAAGCAGAAACTTAAAATTGTTGGGGCATGAATAATCTAAACAAAACCAAAGAAGAGCTTTTTAAAGAACTGGAAGAATTACAGCAAAAGCACAATTCATTAAAAGATTCATATAAAAAGGACATTGCGGAACGGGACAGGACATTGGACTTGCTTCGCAAAGACAGAGAAAAATACCGCTTTTTATTTGAAGGCTCCAACGATGGAATAATTCTCGTTGACGATAAACTTAGAATCTTGGATGCCAATACTGCTTACACAAGAATAACCGGAACTCCTAAAGAAGATGTTATAGGAAAATCAGCAATTAACCTGGCAAAAAAACACTTAAATATTAAGCAGTTGCCAAAGGTCTTGTCGATCCTGAAAGAGGCAATTCTAAAAACCCCGGTTAATACATTCGAACTGCTGATTAATGATAAAATTATAGAAATATCGCCTGAAAATTTTAACAGAGAACAAAGAGTTGGGATATTACGCGATGTTACCGAAATAAAAAAGGCCGAAAATAATTTAAGGGAAAGGGAAGAGGAATACCGTGCTATTTTTGAGGGCGTTAACGATGGAATTATTCGGGTTGATAAAACACTTGAAATATTAAATATTAATTCGGCATTTGTCGGGATTACAGGCCTGGCAAAGGAAAGTGTATTAGGAAAATCAGTTTTTGATCTTGCAAGAAAACTTGTCAACCTTAAACAATTACCTCAAATATTAAAATACATAAATAATATAATAACTAATAAACCGGTTAAGCCGTACAAATTAAACTTTCAAGATAAAATTCTTGAAATATCGGCAAAAAGGCAGAACAATGGGGAAATTATTGGGGTAATACGGGATATTACCTGGTGCAAGAGGGTAGATCAGGCTTTGAAAGAAAGTGAAAAAAGATACAAAACAATGTATCTTGATGCGCCCCTGCCGTATCAATCCTTAGATAAAAATGGTGTTTTCATCGATGTAAATAATGTGTGGTTAAATATCCTGGGTTATGAGAAAGCAGAAGTAATTGGAAAACATTTTGGCGATTTTATGCCATTTGAATCGGCAGAATTGGTTAAAACCCGATTACCCAAATTTAAAAAAGAAGGCCGGATTAGTAATGCAGAATTTGAGATGGTCAAAAAAAACGGGTCAATAATTAATGTAAAGTTCGACGGCAAAGTCGGCTTCGATGAGAATGGCAATTTCAAACAAACGCATTGTATTTTTGAAGATATTACTGAGAGAAAAAATGCAGAAGAAGCTTTAAAAGATAGTGAAAATCTGCTTCGGGCAACCGAGAAACTGACAAAAGTGGGTGGATGGAGATTGGATGTAGAAAAGCAAGATATGTATTGGACAGATGAGGCCTATCGAATTCATGAAATTGATCCCACAGAAATTAAACCCGGATCTGCAAAACATATCGAACAAAGCCTGAATTGTTACGATGAAAAAGATCGCAGTATTATTCAGGATGCATTTAATAAATGTGCCGGATTGGGAATTTCTTACGATATGGAATTTCCTTTTACAACTGTAAAGGGAAACAGAATTTGGATTCGAACTACTGCCAGGGCGGAAATGGAAAACAACAAAGTGGTAGGTGTGGTCGGGAATATTATGAATATCACCGAACGCAAGGTGGCTGAAAAAGAGCTGAAAAAGAGCGAAGAAAGATATAAAGGAATTGCAAAGAATAATTCAGCGTGCATTGCGGTTTATCGGCCGGTAAACGAAGGAGCGGATTTTGTTTTTGTTGAATTTAATCCGATGGCCGAAAAAGTTGATAATATTCCTAAAGAAAAAGTAATCGGAAAGAAAGTAACAGAAGTTTTTTCAGGGGTAGTTGAATTTGGGCTTTTGAATGTTTTCCAGGAAGTATGGAAAACCGGTAAACCACAGCATTTTCCTGTGTCTGTTTATAAGGATAAAAGAATTCATGGCTATCGCGAAAATTATGTGTACAAACTCTCTTCAGGAGAAATTGTTGCTGTTTACAACGATTTAACCGATAATAAACGGGCCGGCGAAAAACTTGCCAGCAGTGAACTTAAATTCCGCTTACTGGCAGATAATACAAACGATTGGGAATATTGGATAGAACCTGATGGTAAATATATTTTTATATCAAAATCTTGTGAGGAAATAACTGGTTACAGCGCAAACGATTTTTATAATAACCACAAATTGTTATACACGCTTGTCCATCCCGAATATGTGGAAATGGTAAAAATACATTATGAGAGTGAGGAAGAAAAGGAATCTCCTCATGGTGAAATAGAATTTTTAATTATCAATCGCAACGGAGACAAAAAATGGATTGAACATAATTGTACACCAGTATTCGATGAGTTTGGCAATTTTATGGGAAGGCGTGGAAATAACCGCGATATTACCGAACGCAAACGGTTAGAAGAAAATTTAAAAAAAAGTGAAGAACGTTTCAGGACAGTTGTTCAGGATCAGACAGAGGTTATTTGCCGATTCGATTCAAACAACATTATTGTTTTTGCCAACGAAGTTTATTGCGATTTTTTTGGGAAATCTATGGATGAATTAATTGGCCACAAATGGTTTCCCGTTGCCCATGCCGATGACATCGAGATTATTCAGGATAAATTAAAAACTTTGTCAATATCTAATCCGGTAGTAGTGATTGAAAACCGGGTTTATTCAGGGAAAGGTGAACTTCATTGGTTCCAATTCATTAATCGCGGAGTTTATAATCAAAAAGGCGATTTAATAGAAATACAGTCAGTTGGCCGCAACATTACCGGGCGCAAGAAAGCGGAGGTGGAGCTTCGTGAAAGTGAAGAAAAATTTCGCATTTTATATAACAATTCACCCGATATGTATGTATCGATTTCTCCTGATGATGCAAGTATATTGTATTGTAACGAAACTTTCATGAAGGAAACCGGCTACTCGGAAAATGAGATAATTGGCCAACCAATATTTAAAATGTACCACGAAGACTGCCTTGAGGATGTCAAAAAAAATGTATTTGCGAAATTTGTAAAAACCGGGGTAGTGGTGGATAAAGAAGTAATTATTAAAAGAAAAGATGGAAGTAAGATAATTGCAAGCCTAAATGTTAACCCGGTAAAAGATGAAGAAGGGAATATTCTTTATTCCATTTCTTCATGGAGAGACAATACGGAGCGCAAAAGGGCAGAAGAAAAAATTGCCTCATTTCAAAAAGACCTCATCAATTTAAATAAACACATCGAGGATTTGCGGGAAAAAGAAAGAAAGCAAATTGCGCGTGATTTACATGACGACCTCGGCCAAAAGTTAACAGCTTTGAACATCGACATTGCCTGGGTAAAAAACAAATTACCAAAAAGTAATTACCAAATTCTCGAAAAAATAGAATCGATTGGCGAATTGATAAACGAAACTAGTAAATCAATTCGTGATATTGCAAGCGAAATCAGGCCAAGTATTTTGGATAACCTGGGTTTGATTGCTGCAATAAAATGGCAGGCAAAAAGGTTTAAAAAATCAAGCGGCATTAATTGCAGGCTTGTACTTTCACCAGAGGAAACTGAGATTGGACCTGAATTATCGATTAACATTTTTCGTATTATTCAGGAAGCATTAACAAATATTATCAGGCATTCACAAGCTTCGGAAGTTATTATCAGAATGCTAAAAAAAGACAAAACTTTAGAATTAAAGATTATCGATAATGGAATAGGAATAGATAAGGAGTCAATCTCAAAGTCCGGGTCGTTTGGTTTATTGGGTATGTCGGAACGGGCCAAAGTTTGTAATGGCGAATTTAATATTTCAAAAAAAGAAGGTGGAGGAACAGTTTTATCTTTAATTTTACCATTTACTGAAACAAAAAAAGAAAATGATTAAAGTAATAATAACCGACGATCATCCGATAGTCCGAAAAGGAATAAAGCAAATTATTGACGAATGCCATGATCTGGAAGTTGTTGACGAAGCGGCTCAGGGTAGTGAATTAATTCAGAAAATAATGAACAATAAATACGATGTTGTTCTGTTGGATATTTCTATGCCGGGAAGAAATGGCATGGAAATTTTAAAAGACATAAAACGGCTAAAACCTGAAATCGCCATTTTAATGTTAAGTGTTTATCCCGAAGAACAATATGCTTTGCGGGCTTTAAAATTGGGTGCATCGGGTTATTTAACAAAAGAAAGCGTGCCCGGTGAATTAATTAAAGCAATCAGGCATGTGGCCGGAGGGGGCAAATATATAACACCGGAAGTAGCCGAAAGTATAGCTTTCGATTTTGATAAAAGTAATGATAACCCTAAACATAAAAACCTTTCCGACCGTGAATTTGAGGTAATGTGTTTTATTGCCGAAGGTAAATCAACTACAGAAATTGCCAGGGAATTATCGCTTAGCACAAAAACGATAAGTACTTATCGTGACAGGATTTATGTAAAAATGAAATTAAAAACCAGTTCCGAAATTATTCGTTATGCTTTAAAAGAGGGGCTGGTTGAATAAGTAATTTTTTGAGCCTGTATTTATTGGCAGGAGTGTAAATAAATAATAAAAATCTCAATTGTCAGTACCATGTATTAGATTCGCACAGGCTGACCACCGATCGGAAAGTCCATCTGATTTTTTTTGGCAGAAAATAACAAATATCAAATAAATCACAAAACTCAAAATTACAAATTGCTTGAAACTAATAAGGAATAGTTGAGGATTTGTCTTTTCCAGTTTATCTGTGTTAGGGGTTTAAGACTTTTCGGAGCAAGCCCTAAAGATATTTGAAATACAAGCCCGGAAATAAAGTGCTTTTTGATAATCTGATATTTTAAATTTTACCCGCTTTACTTTTATACGGGCTTGACAAAATTCCGCTGTTCGAGCTAATCTGTAAAATTGAAAAAACGCCAGGGTTTATTTTGTCTTGATTCTTTTGCTTCCTTTTCTGATCAAGCAGAAAAGGAAGATCCGTCAGATAAGACAAAAAAAACAATGAAGCGAAAGGCTTAAGGGCATCTCTAAAAACTCCTTCGCATCAAAATTTTCAGAGTTTTTCAGAGACAATTCAAATTTTTGAAACACTATCGGGATAATGTAATAAAATTTGAAGCAGGATATGGAAAACTCTGAAAATCCTTCGGGAACGAAGATAATAAACAATCTGACGGCGTTATAATTTTTTGAAATAGCTACGGCTATTCTAAAAAATTATGCCTTGCATATTATTCATTATCTTCATTTTTTGAAAGAAATGAGTTTTTAGAGATGCCCTTTACTTATTATGCTTTTTTACAAAATAATTATGAATGGTTCATTTAATGATCCACCTATATTTCAATGTGATGCAGGGTCTGCCTCATTTTATTGGCAAAACTAGTAATACCAATTGTACTTTGAAATGCCGCATGGCAATTTCGAAGTTTATAATGGTTAATGCCGATACTACAACAAAGGAGTATTCTGAGTAAAACGAAAGTATGCGACATTTGATTGTTAAATCGGTATAAAAGCCGGAAATCCCAAAAAATAATTATACATTTTATAGGATTTTCACCTACACGTGTAGGATAAATCCCTACAAAAAAATCAGATATTTCCTTACTTTCCACTTTTTTTTTCTCGCTAACTTTACCAAAGATTCTAGCATCGTCTTAATTTTAAATCTGATGGCATTAATTTGTTAATAATGATAAGTAAGAGGAAAACAAAAAAACAACTCCTGAATGAAATAAAATTATTAAACGATAAAATAGCCAGGCTTAAAAAATCTGAAAACAGCAAACAAGTAAAGCTACAAGCAGAAAAACAGCCGGAAGGGTTTTTGAAACAGAAACTTGAAGAATATCAAATACTTGCCGACAACGCCAGCGATTGGGTGTATTGGATTGATCCTGACGGGAACTGGAAATATATCTCACCCTCAGTCGAGCAAATAACAGGATATTCTACCCGGGAATTTATTAATAACCCAAACCTCCTTAAAGAAATAATACACTCAGAGGATATAATAGCTTTTGAAGATCATTTATTTACGGATGTAAAAAAACAGAAAGCTGATTATCTTGAATTCCGTATAATTGCAAAATCCGGCGATATACGTTGGATAAACCATTCTTGTAACCCGGTGTTTAATTCTGATGACGAATATATTGGACGAAGGGGGGCAAACCGAGATATAACCGGGCGTAAATTAGTTGAAGAATCGCTTAGACAAAATGAAGAAAAATACCGTTTGCTAGTCGATAACGCACACGATTGGGTGTATTGGATTGATCCGGAAGGCTTTTGGAAGTATATCTCGCCTTCTTGTGAAAGGGTGACCGGATATTCGGTTGAGGAATTTGTAAAACGTCCAAATCTTCTGGCAGAAATTACTGTACAAGAAGATAGGGAAAGAACAAAAAAACACTTAGAATACGACAAAAAAGAACATCATGCAGATTATTTTGAGATGCAGATCAAAACAAAATCCGGCGATGTCCGCTGGATTAGCCATTCGTGTAACCCGGTTTTTTCGCCTACAGGGGAATATTTAGGGCGACGGGGGGCAAACCGCGATATCACATCTCAAAAAAAGGCAGAAGAGGCACTACGCGAATCGCAACAGATTACAGAAGGGATTATTAATGCTATTCCGATTGGTGTTTTCTGGAAAGACAAAGATCTTGTTTATCTGGGGGGAAATAAAACATTTGCAGAAAGTTCGGGATTTTCAGATATTAAAGATGTTGTCGGGAAAGACGATTACCAAATGGGCTGGCATGAATATGCAGAAAAATACCGGAAAGATGATATGGAGGTTATTGAAAGTGGGGTTGGCAAATTGCTAATTGAAGAAACCGTAATTAATACGGAAGGGAATTTATTTACGGTCCTGACAAACAAAATCCCCCTTTTAAATGCTGATGGCAAAGTATCCGGTATGCTCGGTACTTTTATGGATATTTCATTGCGTAAACGTAATGAGCAAATTCAAAAGGTATTGTATAATATTTCGAAAGCTGTTCATCAAACTGATAACCTCGAAGAATTAATCAGCCTTGTAAGGGTTGAACTCGGAACTCTTATAAATACCTCAAATTTTTATGTTGCACTTTACGACGATGCAAACGATATTATTTCCTTGCCTTTTTACTCCGATGAAAAGGATGAACATACTTCATTTCCGGCAGGAAATACTTTAACCAAATATGTAATAACCAGCGGAAAACCACTTTTGGCAAATGCTAAAAAATTAGAGGAATTAAAAAATACAATTGGAATAAGAAAATACGGCACCGATCCGGAAATCTGGATGGGGGTTCCTTTAAAGGTCAGAAGGAAAATTATTGGTGTACTTGTTATTCAAAGTTATTCCAACAAGAATATTTTTATAGATTCTGATATGGAAATGCTCGAATTTGTGTCAGAACAAATTGGTGTCTCAATTCAGCGTAAACAAGCCGAAAAGAATTTATTAAAAGCACTTGAAAAAGCCACTGAATCAGATCGTTTAAAATCTGCATTCCTGACAACCATGTCGCACGAGTTGCGTACCCCGCTTAATGCAATTATCGGATTTTCTGAAATTATTTGCGAAGATTTTCCAATTAACGATATTGTTTCTTATGCCAAAACTATTAATTCAAGGGGAATCCATTTGCTGAAAATTGTTGAAGATCTTTTCGATATTACATTGATTGAATCGGGAGAAATAAAAATTCAAAATAATGCAGAGGGCCTTGATTCAATATTAAATGAAACTTATGAATTAATAAAAACTGAACAGTTTGATGCTAAAAAAGAAAACATTAATATAGAGCTTATTATTCCGCCAGATAGCGAAGAATTAACATTTTATACCGATAAATCGAAGCTGAAACAGATACTTGTAAACCTGCTGAAAAATTCCTTAAAGTTTACACACGAAGGGTACATAAAATTTGGTTATAAAATAAAACCTGACCCTGAAAAGGCCGAACTTGAGTTTTTTGTTGAAGACACAGGAATTGGCATCCCGGAAAATAAAAGAGAGTCCATTTTCGAAAAATTTATCCAGGTTGAAGATACACCCACAAAAGCCTACGGAGGGGCCGGCATAGGTTTGTCGATTGCCAGGAAACTGAACGGGCTCCTCGGTGGAAAAATATGGCTCGAATCAACAGAAGGAGAGGGTAGTATTTTTTATTTTACAATACCTTTTAAACCGGTCGAAGAAATTAACAAACCTAAAATAAAAATGGAAGAAAAAAAACCACTGCTAATTCAAAAAAACATACTGATTGTTGAGGACGATGAAATGAGTTTTAGATTATTGGAAGTAATGCTCGGAAGATCGCATATAAATTCTATCTGGGTTAAAGACGGGAGCGAAGCAATTGTTTATTGTAACGAAAATCAGGATGTTGATTTGGTACTTATGGATATAAATTTACCTGAGATAAACGGATACGATGCCACCAGGGTAATAAAACAGTTTCGCCCTACACTTCCCATTATAGCCCAAACAGCTTATGCAATTGCCGGAGATCTGGAAAAGTCGAAAGAAGCAGGCTGCGACGATTATATTTCGAAACCAATTAACCGGAATTTATTGCTCAAATTAATAAATAAACAATTTGCCAGGCCAGGCGTTAATTAGAGACTTTTAATAAAACTTAGAAATCCACGTCTTTTGGGCGTGGTAATGTTCTTTAGGCTTTGCCATTAATTAAATGGAATGTTTCAGGTTTCAGGTTTCAAGTTTAAGTGGCAAAGAACCTGTAACTTGTAACCTGTAACAAGGGGAGGAGCGGGCTTTCAAGTGCAAGAAAAGGCTTTGCCTTTTGGCAAACCACCTTCTTAGACAGGCTGTGTGTAAATGGGACTATCCTTTGCCCCCGAAAAATCGAGGCTGTTGGATTTATCCAACGGTTATTGAATAGAGAAAGAGAATTGGACTTTAGTCCTGAATATAAGATAGTTGGACTAAAGTCCAACAGTTTGTGTCATCGCTAAATCCGTCCCATAAATGGGACGGTAAAGGATAAAAAGACTGTTTTCACACAGTCTGTAGAGGGTGGTGGTTGATTTTTTTTAGTAAAAAGGACCTAATGTGTTTTTTGTTTATTCAACTTGTTTCGAAATAAACGAAAGCTGATTATTAACGAAATGACCGCAGGGAATTCGTGAATTTCAATAAATACAAACGATACAATAAAAAAGGATGGATAAATTCAAAAAGCCCTTAAACCTTTATCTCTTTTAATAATCAAAAGTAAACTTATTTTTTGAACAACTAATCTTTAAAAAGCCGGATAACAGAACTGTGGCCTGTAACATATTTTATGAATTATAAGGAAAAAACCAAAGAAGAACTATTTGCTGAAATAGAACGCTTGCAATTTAAAGTAGTTGAATTGGAGAAATCTGAAACCGGATCCAGGCAAACAGCAAATGTCCTGTATGAGAGCGAAAAAAAATTACGGGATGTACAACGCCTGGCAAAGCTTGGAAGTTGGAGCTGGATAGCGGAATCCGACACCGTTTTATGGTCCGAAGAACTTTTTCACCTCAACGGGCGCGATCCAAATTCTTCTGCCCCCACTTATGCCGAAATGTCATCGGGCTACACAGCCGAAAGTTGGAGACGTTTAAACGATTCAGTAACAAAGGCAATGCAGGATGGGGATCCGTATGAACTCGATTTAGAAATTATCAGGCCCGATGGAACCAAAAGACATACTTATGCGCGGGGCAAAGCAGTTTACAATTCAAGTGGCAGAATTGTTGGGTTGCAAGGTACCGCCCAGGATATTACTGAGCGTAAGCTGGCAGAAGAGAACTTACTTAAAAGCCAGTATTATTTATCAAAAGCCCAGGAAATTGGGATAATTGGTACCTGGGAGTTAGATATACAAAAAAACATACTGTTTTGGACCGATGAAGAATATAAAATTTTCGGCGTGCCAATTGGTACAAAAGTGAACTTTGAATTTTTTATCGACCTAGTTTATTGTGATGACCGGGAATATGTGCAAAAAAAATGGAATGCCGGGCTTAATAACGAACCTTATGATGTTGAACACCGGATTTTAGTAAATGGTGAAATAAAATGGTTAAGGGAAAAAGGCGAGGTAAAATTTGATATTGGGGGCAATCCTGTTTTTGCCATTGGTGTTACACAAGACATCACTAAACGTAAAAAAACAGAAGAAGCATTAAAAAAAAGTAATGATAGTTTTCAAGATGTTGTGTCTAATATCGCTTGTGTTATCTGGAAAGCAGCAATTGTGGAAAACGGAACTTTTCAAAATACATATATTTCTTCTTTTGCCGACGAGTTATTGGGGCTACCTGCCGGAACAATAAAAAATAACTGGAATAAGTATTTTAGTTATGTAAAACCCATGTATTTGGAAGGTATAAACAATTCTATTAAAGAAGCAATTTTATCGCCTGGTAAAATTCTCTATTTCGAATACGAAATGTTAAAAGAAAACGGGCAAAGTATTTGGGTGCAGTCGAAAGGAAGGTGTAACGAAAAAGACGGGATTTTTTACGTTTTTGGCACTACCACAGATATCACCGATTCTAAAAACGCTGAAGAAAAATTGAAAATTATTTTTGATTTGGCACCCGATGCAATTTATTTGAACGACCTTAAAGGAAATTTTATTGATGGAAACAAGGCAGCAGAAGAACTGATTGGTTATAAAAAAGAAGAACTGATTCGGGAGAACCTTTTAAAACTTAAATTAATACCTCCAAAACAATTTCCGAAAGTATTAAAAAATCTGGCAAAAAATGCCCTGGGCAAAAAAACCGGCCCCGATGAATTTATTTTAAATCGTAAAGATGGAGTTCAAGTTCCCGTTGAGATAACATCATTTCCTGTAAAAATAAAAAATAAGCCTATGCAACTTGGCATTGCACGCAACATCTCAGACCGTAGAAAGAAAGACAAAGAACTGTACGAAAGCGAGGCCAAATTCCGGCTTCTTGCCGATTATACTTACGACTGGGAATATTGGGTTAACCCGCAAGGGGAATATATTTATTTATCGCCGGCATGCGAGAAAATTACTGGCTTTTCAGCCGAAGAGTTCAGGTTAAAACCTGACCTTTTATTTGAATTGACAAAACCTGTTTATTTAGAAAAAGTAAAAAATCATTATCACGACGAGAACAATGAGAATACATCGGCTATTTCATTAAAATTCCCAATTATAAATAAAAATGGCAAAGAAGTTTGGATAGAACATAATTGTAGCCCGGTTTTCGACGAAGCAGGCAATTACATGGGAAGACGTGGCAATAACCGCGATATTACCATCCGTAAAATAGCAGAAGATGCACTACAGGAAAGTGAAGAACGTTACCGGACATTGTTTTTGAACAACCCTGTTGATACAATTGTGGTTGACAACAGCGGTAAAATTACTGAATTTAACGATGCAAAAAAAAGGCCGGGCGGAAAAGACCCCGCTATTGGCAAAAAAATGTATTTGGAGTATGCCGGGAAACATAAAAAAGACATGCACCTGGAATTGATGAACTGTATTAATACAGGCATTGTTAAAAAATTCCCGGAACTGGAATATGGAGATAAAGGGAAATTTTTATGTATTACAATTGCGCCATATTACGAGGGTGCAATAATTACATCGGAAGATATTACAGGGCGTAAAAGGGCAGAGCAAATACAGAAAGTATTGTACAATATTTCTAATGCGGCTATTGTATCCGACAATCTAAAAAAATTGATCGGACAAATACAAAAAGAACTGGGGTCAATAATCGATACCACAAATTTTTATGTGGCACTTGACGATGGTAAAAATGGTGAGTTTACGCTTCCTTTTATTGCCGATGAAAAGGAAAACCCAACTTATGTCCCGGCGGGGAAAACATTGACCAGGTACGTTGTAGATTCAAAAAAACCACTTCTGGCAAAAATCGGTGATAAAAAAACACTGGTAAAACAAGGCAATATTGAACATTTCGGGGTTTTGTCGAAAGTATGGCTTGGTGTGCCTCTTAAAATTGAAGGTGAAGTAACTGGTGTGCTTGCTGTGCAAAGTTATACCGATGAATTTGCATTTAATGATTTGGATTTAAAAATGCTCGAATTTGTATCCGACCAGATTAGTTCATCAATTCATCTTATAAAAACAGAACAAATTGTAAAAGATAGCGAAGAAAGGTTTAAGAAATTATCTTCACTTACCTTCGAAGGGATAGTAATTCATAACAACGGGATCGCAGAAGATGTAAATTTAGGGGGGGCAAAAATGTTCGGTTACAAACCCGGGGAATTAATAGGGAAAAATGTTATTGAATTGGTGATTGCTAAAAAACACCACAATATTGTTTTTGAAAACATTAGAAATAGCAGTGCTGCACCTTATGAAGTTGAAGGGATTAAAAGAGACGGTACCCGATTCCCTGTTGAAATTGAAGCACGGGATTATTCTGATGATGGAAACAAAAAAATTAGGGTTGCAGCAGTAAGAGACTTAACTATTCGTAAAAAAGCCGAACAGGATTTAATAAATGCACTTAAAAAAGCCACCGAATCCGACCGTTTAAAGTCGGCATTTCTTGCAACCATGTCTCACGAATTGCGTACTCCGCTTAATGCTATTATTGGTTTTACAGAACTTATAAACGACGAATTACCAGTAAGGGATATAGTTAGTTTTGCCAAAACTGTCAACTTCAGTGGAAACCACTTATTATCGATTATTGAAGATATTTTTGATATTACTTTAATTGAATCGGGTGTAATAAAAGTAAATGACAAAAGAGAAAACCTAAAATCTGTATTAGGAGATATTTATGAGATTATTAAAATTGAACAACAAATAACAAATAAAGATAATCTTGATTTGAAATTGACTTTCCCAGGGGCAAACGATGAGTTAATTATTCAAACCGATGCACCAAAACTTAAACAAATACTAATAAATCTGTTGAAAAATTCCCTGAAGTTCACAAACCAGGGGTACATTAATTTTGGCTATTTGTTAAAAACTGGCAGCGGGCCTGCCGAAATTGAATTTTTTGTTAAAGACACCGGAATTGGTATCCGGGAAGAAAAGAGGGAGTTTATTTTTGATGTATTCAGGCAAGCCGACGATTCGCATACCAGGCTTTACGGCGGTGTTGGTATTGGTTTGTCGATTGCAGAGAAATTGACCAGGGTTCTTGGTGGTAAAATTTGGTTTGAAACAGAAGTTGGCAAAGGAACAACTTTTTATTTTACGATACCATTTAATGGCATTAATGGAATAAGCGAACCAATTAATAAGGAATCAGAAAAGAAAATAATCCTGTTAAAAAAATTAATCCTGATTGTTGAAGATGATAAGTCAAATTACGAATTATTAAAAACGGTCCTTAAAAAATCGGGGATGGATATTATTTGGGCAAAAAACGGAATTGAAGGTATTAAACATTGTAAAGAAAACCCTGATATTGATTTGGTAATAATGGATATTAATATGCCCGAAATGAATGGATATGAAGCAACAAATGAGATAAAACTTTTTCGCCCCGAACTTCCTGTTATTGCTGTAACTGCTTATGCCCTGGCAGGCGACCTGGAAAAAGCAATTGGTGCTGGCTGCGACGATTATATTAAAAAACCAATTAATCGAAATTACCTGCTTGAAATAATAAACAAGCAGTTTATGAGAATAAAGCTCGATAAAAAGTAATAAAGACCAGAGATATATTTTATCAAAAACAAAGGTTGAGTCTACTCTGAAAAGTGATTTTTCGTCATTGCGAACGAAGTGAAGCAATCTCAACAGGCACATTTACAGCGATGTAGGATTGCTACATATCTACCATTGATAGATTTTCATTTAGACCCTGAATCCGTCAGCTGACGGATTCAGCATCTCTGTCATTATCTCATTATGCCTAATTAGTACTTCTAATTAAATTAGGTGAACTCTCTCAATGACGGTCATTTTGACTTTTCGGAGCCGGCTCAAGCTTTAATATTTTAAATATTCAAATTCTAAACTATTCCTTATTATGTTTCAGGCAATTTGTAATTTTGATATTGATTTTTGTGATTTATTTGTAATTTGTAATTTGATAATTGTTAATTATCATTTTCTGCAAAAAAATACACAGCCTCGTTTTATCGGGGAGTATTAGGAATAAAATACTAATTAATACGGTTATGAAACATTTACCAAACCTTCTGATAGTTGACGACAACAAAAATAATCTTTTACTCCTTGAGAATATTCTCATTAAAAATAATGTAAACCTGATCCAGGCACTTTCTGGTTCTGAAGCTTTAGAGAAAACAATCGGCATTGAACTGGCACTTGCAATTATCGATGTCAGGATGCCAAAAATGAACGGTTTTGAACTGGCAAAAAAAATTAATGAAAAAAGAGCTGGCGATAAAGTACCTGTAATTTTTTTAACTGCTGTTGCTTTTAATGAATCGGACGTGTACGAAGGGTTTGAATCGGGTGCCGTGGATTATATATTTAAACCGGTTAATACCCATGTTCTGAAAAGTAAGGTACGTGTATTTCTCGATTTGTTCGAGCAAAAGCAGTTGTTATTGGAAAGTGCAGCACGTATAAAAAAATCGGAAGCCCTTTATCACGATCTTGTAGAAACATCGCAAGATCTTATTTGGCAGTGTGATGCACAGGGCAGATATATTTATCTCAACCCTTCGTGGGAAGATGTATTTGGTTATCGGGTAGAAGAAATGCTGGGCCGTAAGTTTTACGACTTTCAGGATTCCGGATATGCGCGGCGGGATATAAAGGAATTTGCACGATTGATTAAAGGTAAACAACTTAAAGGTTTTGAAACAGTTCATGTTGGAAAATCGGGAAACGAAATACACTTGGTTTTTAACGCAAAACTTGTACGCGATGAAAATGGCAATTTTGCAGGAACACGTGGTACAGCTTACGATTTTACCGAACGGAAATTGGCTGCAGATGCTAAAATAATAAGCGAAAAACGATTTAAAAAATTATCGTCATTAACAATTGAAGGGCTTGTCTTACATAAAAATGGAATTGCCGAAGATGTAAACCAGTCAGTTTTAAACATGTTTGGTTACACGCCGGAAGAGCTAATTGGTAAAAATGTTGTTAAGCTGCTGATATCTGAAGAAGGCCAGAAAATAGTGGCCCGGAAAATTAAGGAAAACCATGCCTTGCCTTACGAAATTGAAGGAATAAAAAAAGACGGAACCCGGTTCCCCATCGAGATTGAAGCACGCAATATTTCATTAAAAGATGAAAATAAAATTATAAGGGCTGCCGCAGTGAGGGATATTACCGAACGCAAACTGGCCGAGAAAGAGCTTAAAGAAAGCGAAGAAAGATATCGGGGAATAATTCAAAATACTTCGGGTTGTGTTGCGGTTTACAGTTCGGTTGATGACGGTGAGGATTTTGTTTTTGTTGATTTTAATCCTGCAGCCGAAAGGACCGATAAAATTTCAAGGGAAAATGTTATTGGCAGAAAAGTTACCGAAGTGTTTCCGGGTGTAATTGAATTTGGACTTTTTAAAATCTTTCAAGAAGTTTGGAAAACCGGAAAACCGCAACATTTTCCCGTTTCAGTTTATAAAGACAAAAGGGTTCAGGGTTACTGTGAAAATTATGTATATAAACTCTCATCAGGAGAAATAGTCGCGATTTACTACGATTTGACCAGCCAAAAAAAGGCGGAAGAAGAACTTGCCAAAAGTGAATATAAATTCCGCTTGTTGGCAAATAATACGCACGATTGGGAATACTGGATAGACCCGGAAGGTAATTATAAATATTTATCGAAATCGTGTAAACGGATAACAGGATACAGTCAAAGTGATTTTTATGATAACCCGGATCTGTTTTTCAAATTGGTCCGACACGATTATGCCGCAAGGGTTAAAACACATTATCACAACGAGGAAGAAAAGAAATTGCCAATATTCAAAATGGATTTCCCTATTATTAATCGCAGTGGCGATTTGAGATGGATTGAACATAATTGTACACCTGTATTTGACGAACTTGGTAATTTTATGGGAAGGCGGGGTAATAATCGCGACATCACAGAAAGGAAATTGATTGAAGCAGAATTATTAAAGCAGGAGGGGGAATTAAGATCTTATTCAGTATATTTCGATACAAAAGTTGAAGAGGAGAAAAAAAGGATAGCTGGTAATATTCACGATGGTTTGGGCCAATTACTTACCTCTTTGAAAATGGAATTGTTGTGGGTAAAAAAGAATATTCCTAAAAAAAATATCCAGGTAAATGAGAAATTTGATTTGATGAGCAAAATTATTGATTCAGGGGTACAAATGGTCCAGGATATAACAATGGAATTAAGGCCCAGGATGCTTGACGATCTCGGGCTTGTGGCTACTGTTCAATGGGAACTCAATGAATTTCAAAATTGTACAGGGATAAAACATAATGTATTGTTCGAACCAAAAGATTTTATTCTTGATTTTGATAGATCGACAACATTATTCAGGATTTTACTGGAGATTTTGACAAATATTTACAGACATTCAGGTGCTTCTCAAATAAATGTTAACCTGAGCAAAAAATCGGATGAAATTGTATTACGTGTACAAGACAATGGGAATGGGATTACCAGTGAAGACATTAAAAGTAGCCTTTCGTTTGGTATTATTGGGATTAGGGAAAAAGCAAAAATATGGGACGGAAGGGCTGAAATTAAAGGTGAAACAGGGAAAGGTACAATTGTAACGATAAGCTTGCCGTTTTAAGATTTCGCACTGTAGAAATAAATAGATTAAGGGGAAAAATGCTAAAACTGAAAATGAATTTGAAAAAAGCAAAAATGAAAAGGACATCGGTTGATTGACGGACACGCATGCAAATGATTAAAAAGTGAGTTCTTGGTTAGCTGACAGATTACTATTAAAAACAGACAATTATAAACAAATGAAAATACTAATTGTTGACGATCATCCAATTATCCGAAATGGGATTAAACAAATAATTTTAGATATTTCACAATCGAATTTAGTTGACGAAGCGGAAGAAACTCAGGAAGCTGTACAAAAAGCTGTTCAAAATAACTACGATCTAATTATTATGGATATTTCAATGCCTGGCGGCGGTGGGCTGGAAGCACTGGGACAAATTAAAAAGATAAAACCTCAAGCGAGGGTTTTAATACTTAGTATTTACAATAACGAACAATACATTTCAAGGGCTATGAAAGCCGGGGCATCGGGGTATTTAACCAAAACAAGTGCAACCGATGAACTGCACCTGGCAATCAAAAAAATTATTTCAGGCGGAAAATATTTTAGCTCTGAAGTTGCCCAAAAGTTGGCCCACATTTTTGATTCCGATCATAATAAACAAAAACACAGTAATCTTTCTGAACGTGAATTTCAAATTTTTTGTATGCTGGCCCTCGGAAAATCGATAAATGAAATTGGGGAAGAATTATTTTTAAGCCCTAAAACTATCAGTACCCATTACTATCGGATTCTAAATAAAATGGGAATGAAAAAAAATTCAGAAATAATACACTATGCAGTAAAACATTCATTGATAGATGTCCAATGAGAAATAGTCGAATTTTAATTCAATTAATTTTAATGGTTGTTGATTAATTAAGGGAAAAGTCGTTGGGCGGTCATAAAATTATTTGATCTTGTTCCATTATTCGTTAACTTTGTATCATGGAAAGAAAAAGAAAGATTTTCTATTTCAAGAATTACTTTCAGGAATTCTTTAACGCACAAAAAGAGAAAGTTAAGGATAAAATTGATTACGTTCTTTTTTTAGTTATTGTTGCAGATAAAATTCCAAAGAAGTTTTTTGGCAGCATGACTGGTTATGATGGACTTTGGGAAATACGAATAGAATTTGAAAGTAACATCTATCGAATTTTTTGTTGTTTTGACGAGGGAAACTTAGTTGTTTTATTCAATGGATTTCAAAAGAAAAGCCAAAAAACTCCAAAGAAAGAAATTGAAAAAGCTATGAAAATTAAAGAAGAATACTTTGAATTAAAAAAGAAAGGAGACTTATCATGAAAAATTTAACATCGTTTGATGAGCATTTAGACCAAAGACATGGCGAAATTGGGACTGAAAAAAGAACAGAATTTGAGATTAAAGCAAAAGCTTTTGCTATCGGGGAAATTTTACGCGATGCCAGAAAAGAAGCCAATATGACTCAGGAACAATTAGCAACAAAGACCGGAACAAGAAAAAGTTTTATCTCAAGAATTGAAAACGGACATAGTGACATTCAATTGTCAACCCTTTACAGGTTAGTAGAATTAGGGTTTGGAAAAAGAGTTAATTTGACAATTGGATAGAAAGAAATAACATGAATAAGAAGTATAATATTGCCGGGGTTGTATAGTTGATTGATTAGATTCCTGCCATGCTTCAACATTCGTCAGCTTCTGCTTATTGTTTAAACATTGAGGCCACTCCAAAAAGTTCTTTTTGCCACTAAATCTCTAAAACACCAAATTTCACTAAAATGTAACAGCCTGTATTTCTGCGCTTTGTGAATGTTTGTGATTTTGTGTTTTTGTGGCATTTAATTATTTGTTACTACTCAGCTACCTTAATACGTTGAAAATCTATAGCCACACGCTTTAGCTTGGGGTTGAATATTGTAAATGTCGGTAGTTTTGGCGGGATTTTTGTTTTCTTTGAACAAAAATCAGGACAAAACGGATTGATAACTAGCGACTTAGATTTTCAGTGACCTGCTGAGTGGCAACAATTATTTTTCGGAGCAGACTCAATATTAGCATTTTAAATAATCACCGCCAACTTTACCATCCCTGCCACATCTCCCAAAAATTCCTCGATTATAAATTTGAAACAATTAATTGTAGGTAAAATACCTACATTATTATCAGTAAATTGCTGACATGTAATATGCTTAGCATTTTTTATTTTTACCATGGTTTAAAATTTAATCTAATATTATGGTAGATAACAGCAAAACCAGTGGCCAGCTAATTATCGAACTGGTAAAACTCCGGAATAAAGTTTATGAATTTGAAGAAATGAATATCAATAAATCAAAACTTAATAAAAGGGTTGACGAATTGGAAAAGAAACTGGAACACACAACTGATAATTATAAAAAATTAAATGATACCGTCAAAAAACTTTTGCTGAACAACATTGAAGAAATTAATGAATTATTAATTGAATTTGAAGAAACAAACAAAAAAACTGTACTTAAAAAGGCAGTGGAAAAAATCGGTAAAAGTATTACAAGTATTAAAGAAGTAATTGTCGATTAAGCGGGTAAATTTATATTGAAGAATGAAAAAGATAAACAAATATTTTGTTTTCGGGGTAAGCGATCAAATGTTTGCACTAGCCTTACCATTTGTCGAAAAAGTAATTCAGGTTGTTGAAATTACACCTTTGCCAAAATCTCCCGAACATATTTTTGGTATTATCGATTATCATGGTCAAATAATTCCGGTAGTAAATATGAGAATTTTATTTGGCTTGCCTGAAAAAGAAATTGAATTATCGGATTATTTGATTATTACAAAAACTGAAACCCGTTTGGTGGCACTCTTGATTGATTTTATAGACGATACAATTGAAAAGGCCGATGAGGAAATCGGTAAATCTGAAAATTTTTTACTTGAAACAAGGCACGTTAAAGGAATCTTGAAATTAAATGATGGAGCAGTCCTAATTCATGATCTTGATCAATTGCTTACTAGCGAAGAAGTAAAGTTATTAAAAGCCGCACTCATTAAACAAAAAGAGAATAATAAATAGTATCAGATTTAAAGTAAAATATTAGCCTGAATTATTCATGAGTTTTTCGTTATGAGAATTCAAAATGCACAGAATAAAGGGAAGCACAGAGTTGAGCCTCGCAGAAATAGCCTTAGCTATTTTGAGAAGCGAGAATCGAGCATTCTCT
>Ga0233447_1000929_pt1 | contig 27594 bp, 27 predicted proteins | sample SI_124_October20_3_FD_183014 | JGI IMG/M metagenome (GOLD analysis project Ga0233447, IMG submission 183014) | Seawater microbial communities from Saanich Inlet, British Columbia, Canada - SI_124_October2016_135_MG | ecosystem: Environmental > Aquatic > Marine > Inlet | place: Canada: British...
TTTGATCATTTTTGGCTTTTCTCAACATGCCAAGTATCTTGTCGGCGGAGATCTTTTGTTTGATGGGGGGTGTGTGCTCACCTATTGAAAAATTGTTACCAGCATCAGGAAGGCTTTTTACAAGACAGATTTTTTTATACCCAGGACCCATAATCCGTGTCGATTGATACGGTTTAAATTAATAAAAAAAAGGAGAGTAAAATGCAGAAAAGATCCATTACAATTTTATCATTATTTGTCTTTATTACCGTGTTATTTTCATCAAATCCATTGGTGGCAGCTGAAAAACCTGTTCTGTTAAAGGTTCCCACAACTTTTGCTGCCACTTTGCCAGGTCTTGGCACCACCACCACATGGATTGCAGAAAGACTTCATATTGCCAGCAATGGAAGTCTGAAAATGAAAATTTATGAACCAGGAAAACTGGTGGCTCCTTTTGAAATCCTGGGTGCGGTATCAACTGGAAAAGTAAACGCAGGATACAGCATTTCCGGGTATTGGGAAGGCAAAATTCCCGGGTCTTCTGTTTTTTCAACCATTCCTTTTGGACCTGAAGCCGGCGAATTTTTAGCATGGATGTACTATGGGAACGGACGAAAATTATACCAGAAAATGTATGATGATGCCGGGTACAATGTTCATGTCATTCCCTGCGGTATTATTGCCCCAGAAACTGGTGGCTGGTTTAAAAAAGAGATCAATACTGTTGAAGACCTTAAAGGCCTGAAAATCAGATATTATGGCCTTGGCGGCAAGGTCATGCAGAAGCTGGGTGCATCTGTGAGTCTATTGCCCGGTGGTGAAATTTTTGCAGCCCTTGAAAAAAATGCCCTGGACGCAACAGAATTTTCCATGCCTGCAATTGATCAATTGCTGGGGTTCCATAAAATAGCAAAAATGAACTATTTTCCTGGTTGGCATCAGCAGGCCACCCTGTTTGAACTCCTTATCAACAAAGACACCTGGAACAGCATGAGTGAAAGCCAGCAAATGCTGATGGAAATCATCTGCAAGGCTGCAACAACTGATGCTTTTGCCTTTACAGAAGCAATCCAGGCAAAGGCCATGACTGAGAATGTTGAAAAACACGGTGTTACCAATAAATATTACTCAAAAGAGATCCTGGCAGAATTTGAAAAAGCCTGGTATGAAGTTGCTGCTGAATTATCAGCAACCAGCCCTTTTTTCAAGGAAACATGGGAAGACTTAAGCGCTTTCAGGGGTCAGTATGCTATCTGGGCCAATTATGCATTTTTGCCCAGGGGACTTGATAAATAACTTCCTGCAGATTATAAATTAAGACATTGCAATCCATTGCAGGAAAAATTAATTTTTTCTGCAATGGATTAATTAATTTCTCCTCAAATTTCTAAAGGTTTTTTTATGGTAGAAAAAATCCAGGGGTTGTCAGACAGATTATGTGATGCAATTGAGAATTTTATCAAACTCATCGGGCATATAGTCATGTGGGGCAATGGAATACTTATTTTAGTCATCATTCTTCAAGTTGTATTAAGGTATGGATTTGGTAAGGGCATGGTGGTTTTAGAGGAACTCCAATGGCATCTTTACGGTCTTGGAATTATGATCGGCGCTTCCTATTCCCTGGTTACAGATTCCCATATCAGGGTGGATATTATCCAGGCAAATATGGGCCAGAAATGGAAAAACAGGTGGGAATTATTTGGAATTGTTTTTTTACTTCTGCCCTTTGCCTTTGTCATATTGGATCATAGCCTGGATTTTGTTCATGAGTCTTTTCGGGTTAACGAAAGGTCTGACGCACCGCTGGGACTTCCCTTCAGATGGATAATCAAAGGTGTGATCCCGGTTAGTTTTTCCCTGTTGATTCTGGCTGCTATTTCAAGAATGGTTCGAATTCTCAACTCCATGGGCAAAGGAAAATCAGATGGAAACAGGTGATTATTTTGTAATAGCAATGTTTTTAACTTTTGTGGGTTTTTTGTTTACAGGCTTTCCTGTTGCATGGGTTCTGGGTGGAGTAGCTGTTCTCTATACCCTTATTGCCACCATATCTGACACTTGGTTCGGGACAATGATAGGGCTTGATTATATCACTCTGGGCATGGCCGTGAACAGGGTTTTCAAATATATGGACAACTGGGTTCTGGTGGCCTTGCCCATGTTTATTTTCATGGGATTGATGCTGGATAAATCCGGTATTGCCGAAAAAATGATGGAATCAATGCAGGAACTTTTCGGAAAAGTCCATGGAGGGCTTGCTGTTACAGTAACCCTTATAGGGATTGTCCTTGCTGCTTCAACTGGCATTATCGGGGCGTCTGTAGTGCTTCTGGGCCTGTTATCCCTTCCTGCCATGATAAAGCAGGGGTATTCAAAAACCCTGGCCCTTGGCACCATTGCCAGTGCAGGAACCCTGGGGATACTTATTCCGCCCAGCATCATGCTGGTCATCATGGCCGACCAGCTGGGGCTTTCTGTTGGGGACCTTTTTATGGGTGCTGTGATTCCCGGGATGCTGCTGGGAGTTTTATATATCCTTTATATTCTTATTTTCAGCTATCTAAAACCGGATTCAGCACCCATCAGTGAAGACAGGAGGCCCATTGAATGGAGAATGATATTTGATGTTTTCAAGACCATATTGCCTCCGGTGATCCTGATCATAGCGGTCCTGGGTTCAATTTTCGCCGGCATTACAACGCCTACGGAAGCAAGCGGTGTCGGTGCCCTTGGGGCCACAATACTTGCAGCCTATAATAAAAGGCTGAATTTTGTTGTTATTGTTGATGTGATGAAGAGCTGTTTCAACACCACAGCCTATATATTTGCAATTTTTCTTGGGGCTACTACATTTGCCCTGGTTTTAAGGTGCCTTGGCGGGGATGAATTTATTGAAAGAATCCTTACAGGAATACCTTTTGGACCCTATGGGATCTTAATCGTTATCCTTGGCTGTGTCTTTCTCCTGGGATTTTTTCTGGACTGGATTGAAATCACGCTCATCATCCTGCCCCTGATTGCACCGGTTATTTCTTCCCTTGGCTTCAGTGTCAATGGTTTCGATGTGGTTACCAATCCAGAGCTTCTCTGGTTTGTGGTCCTGGTGGCAGTTACCCTGCAGACATCATTTTTAACACCGCCAGTGGGCTTTGCCCTCTTTTATCTAAAGGGTGTCTGTCCTCCTGAGATCAAACTGATTGATATCTATAGGGGCGTGGTACCCTTTATTATTTTGCAGCTTATCGGTCTTTTTGTCATCATCATCTGGCCGGAGCTTGTTACATGGCTGCCGGCTTTTGTTTATAAATAGTGCCTGACGTTTTTTTACAAACCCATCAGGATAGAAATTTTAATATGGGCTCGTAGTGTTGAGGGATGTGGAGGCCGGGCGCATGACCACAGTCATTGATGGTGATGACCCTCATATCGGGCTGGGATCGTTTCATATTTTTCACAATTTTCAGGGTCAGCACATCCGATAATAGGCCGTGAAAAAGAAGAATGGGACAGCTTACCTGGCTGAAGGGTTCCCAGAGGTCAATGACGGGGACCGTTTCATCGGACTTCTGGATAATGTCTGGATCAAAGTGAACAGTGAACTGCCCTTGATTGTTTCGGCGAAGGGAGGTTTCGGTCATCCTGATCCATTGGTCAGGGGATTTTTGTCCCCATATCCCGTACAATTCCTTTAAATAATCCTGGTATTCAAAAAAGGTGTCAAACCCGGGCTGTTCACCGGAAACATAATCAATAATCCTTGCCAGAGCATCCGCTGGTATCTCAGGACCGATATCATTGATAACCAGACGTTGTATTTTGTCCTTAAAGGGACCACTGGCCAGAAGGATACCAATGATGCCCCCCATGGAGGTACCGATCCAGTCCATCTGCGTTACATTAAAATGCTCACAGATGCCCTTTGCAATGGCCAGATAATTGGGATAATTATATTCTGTTATCGGGTCCCTGGCCCATTGGGACAAACCACGGCCTAAGGTATCAGGACAAAGGACACGGTAATGGCGCGCAAGCGCTTTGGCAAGCGTTTCAAAATCAAACCCGTTCCTTGCAAGGCCGTGCCAGCAGATAGCTGTTTTTTCTCCATCCGGGTTGTAAACCCGCACATGGATGCTCCGGTCATTGACGATAACAAATTCCGATCTGATTTCCATTTAAGGATTCCTTATAAATTATGAATTTGTTGTCTCCGGTCCAGGATGACACGAATTGTACCGATCACTCCCTTGGGAAAGAAAATGACCACCAGGACAAATAAAATACCAAAATAAAGCTGCCACCGGCTGGCCATGTTGGCCAGGAGGATGCTGTCAGATGACAGTCCTGCAAGAGATTTCAAGAGACCTGGAAGCCAGTTCTCCGTGACAATAAAAAATCCTGCTCCTATCAAACTGCCATATAGGGTTCCCATACCGCCGATAAGGACCATGAGCAGGATATTCACCATCACGGCTGTATGAAACACGGAATCCGGGTTTACATAGCAAAGCCACATGGCAAATAAAATGCCGGCCAGAGAAGCAATGCAGGCGGAAAAAACAATGGAGCAGGTCTGGTATCTGAAGGTCTTATACCCCAGGGCAATGGTTCTTTGTTCATTGTCCCGGATGGCTTTTAATACCCGTCCCAGAGGAGATCGGATAAATCGCAGCATTCCTGCAAACAGGAAAATGGTTATAATCAGGATAAAGTAATAGATCATCAGCCGCCCATTGACCTGGGTGTTGAACAGGGTGCCCAGGGTTTGATTAAAATTAAATATTCCGGGCAGCGTAAAGGAAATCCCGTCTTCCCCTCCCGTAAGACTGGTCCATTGAACCCCCAGAATATGGGCAAATTCAGCCAGGGCTAAGGTTAGCATGGCAAAGAAAATGGCCTTGACCCGCAGGGAAAAAAAGGAAATCATAAGAGAGATTACCATGCTGATCACAATACTTGCACCTGCAGCAAAGAGAATATGATACCAGGCGGGCGTTTTTGAATAATAAAGAATCAGGGCAATGCTGTAGGCTCCAATGCCGAAAAACATACCATGGGCAAAGGAGAGGATCCCCGTATACCCCAAAAGGAGATCAAAGGAGGCCACAACAATGGTGAAAATCATGATTTTTGCCATGACATCCATGACTCGGAAAGAGGGGACGATCCAGGGTATGATGAAAAAAACAAAGATCACCCCGGCCAGGGCCAACCCTTTGATATTTGATTTTCCTGCTGGTTCCAATTTTGTGATTTCGGTTATGTCCATATCCTAATCCCTGCCAAAAAGCCCTTTGGGGCGAATTAAAAGAATGACAGCCATGATCATGAAATTGACACCCAGGGCCATTTTGGGCAAAAGAAAAGCCACATAATTGAACGAAAGCCCAACGATAACAGCACCGACAAAGCTGCCGGTTACAGATCCCAAGCCACCAATGATCACAACGATGAGGGCAAATATCAAAAATTGGTCGCCCATTCCAGGATCCACGGCCTGGTTGAAAATGGCCATCATCGTGCCGCCGATGGCCGCAAGGGCAGCCCCTGCAGCAAAAACCAGGGTAAAAATCCAAGAGATATTATATCCCGTGGCCTTGACAATTTCCTGGTTCTCAACTCCTGCCCGGACGATAATCCCAAGTTTTGTTTTTTTCAAGATATATTGAAGGATCACAAAGATCGTAATTCCAAGGAAAATGGCCACTACCCTGAAATACTCAATAAAAACCCCAAAAATGATGAAAGCGTCCTGGAATCCCATGGGTACGGGAACCACCTCGTCATTGACCCCCCAGATAATCTTGAGAATTTCCACGATGACAAAGGAAACCCCCACCGTGACCAGCAGCTGCATCAAATGGTTGCCATATACCCGTTTGATCACAATTTTTTCCGTGAGCATGCCTAACGCTCCACCGGCAAGCCCTGCCGCTCCCAGGGCCAGGGCCAGGTAAAACAGGCTCTGGGCCAGGTTGGCCGAATCAATCCATCCAGCATTATTCAGCAGGTTCAAAACCGTGAATCCGGCATAGGCACCAAAGGCAAAAAAAGCGGCATGGGCCAGGTTCAGAACATCCATGAGACCAAAAATCAGGGTCAGCCCCGAAGCGATGAGAAAAATGAGCATGCCAAGGGAAATCCCTGCAACGGTAAGGGTTAAATAGGTGGTTAGATCCATTGGAATCAGGGGCAGTAAAAACAGTCCTATACCGATCATCCATCCGGTATACTGCCGGAAAGGGTAAATTCTGGTTTGAAAGTTCAGCGGTTCTGTTGTCATTATATTCCCAAATATTTTTTCATCATGATTTTATCCCGGGAAAGTTCATCCATGGAGCTGTGGAATACCACCCTGCCATCATCCAGTATGAAACAATCCGACCCCACCTTTTGGGCCAGGCGAAAATTCTGTTCCACCAGGATCACCTTGGTTTGATCCTTGATCTGGATCAAAGATTCAGCCAACTGGTCCACCACAATGGGAGCCAGGCCCTTGGAGGGTTCATCAATCAGCAAAAGCGTATGATCGCATACCAGAACCCTTGCGATGGCCAGCATCTGTTTTTGCCCTCCGGACAGCAATCCTGCCTGTCTTTTCCAGAATTTCTTCAGTGCAGGGAACAGGTCCAGCACCCCTTCCAGTTTTTCATGGCTTTTTTCAGTTTCCCGGAACATGGAAAGCCGGAAGTTTTCTGCCACAGTAAGGGTAGACAGGACTGCCTTGTCTTCGGGAACAAATCCCATGCCCATACGGGCGATCTCATAGGGTTTTGAGGTTTCAATGGACTGGCCATTAAAAAAAATTTGACCCTGGGAAACCGGCAAAAGACCCATTACGCTTTTAAGGGTAGTGGATTTTCCGGCCCCGTTTCGGCCCAGAAGGATGGTGGCACCTCCGGCAGCCACATCCAGGCTCACCCCCTGGAGAATGTGGTGCTGGTCAATGTGGGTGTGTACATTTTCAAGACCAAGCACTAAGGGCTTGGTTTCTATCATATCAGGCATGGGCCACACCTCCCCCCAGGTAAGCTTCCAGCACTTTTTCATTGTTGGAAACCGCATCGGGCGTGTCATCGCAGATAATTCTGCCTTCCTGGAGAACAGCAATGGAATCGGACAGGGCCATTATCATATCAAACTTATGTTCCACCAATAGAATGGTTCGAGTTTTTGTCTCCTTGATTCCCTGGATGATGTCCAGGATGGCTGGCACATCTTCCAGGCTCATACCGGCCGTGGGCTCATCCAGGAGCAATACATCCGGATCCAGGGCAAGGAGGATTGCAATCTCCAGTTTTCGTTGTTCCCCATGGGTCAGAAGGCTGGCCATAAAACCCTGTTTGTCATCCAGCATAACCTGTTTGAGAAGTTCATAGGCTTGTTCTGCAAGTTTGGGATAGGCTTTGTAATGTTTCCAGAATACCATCCCAACATCATTTTTTGCCTGGAGGGCCAAACGAACATTTTCCAGCACCGTCAGGCTGGGGAATATATTGGTGAGCTGAAAAGAGCGGCCGATCCCAAGCTTTGTTCTGTCTGCTACCCCCATCCTTGTAATATCCCTTCCATTAAACAAAATCTTTCCCGAGGTGGGGGTATACTGCCCGGAAATCAGGTTGAACAAAGTGGTTTTACCGGCCCCGTTGGGGCCGATAACAGATTTCAGGCAATGTGGCGGAACCTCCAGATCAAGGCAGTTGACAGCAATATGGCCGCCGAACTGGATGGAAAGTTGTCTGGTTTCAATAACCAGAGGTTCAATAGCAGAAACAGGTGTCATATAGACACTCCTTTGTTAATTGCCCGTATTCCTGATGGGAATATCCATGTCCTTGTATGAGATGACCCGTGTCACTTCCGGAATACCCCAGGCAATACCTTCCCGGGTGGTAATTTTAAAGGCATACATGTCCTGGAGGGCCTGGTGGTCCTCTTTTCTGAATACCATTTCACCCTTGGGAGTTTGAAAATGCATGCCTTCCATGGTTGTAATCAGGGCTTCCGTATCTGTTGTCCCTGCTGTTTTAAGAGCCTTGACCACGGCCAGAGCAGCGGTCATGCCGCCGCAGGTAAAAAAATCCGGTGGCGCATTAAATCGCTTAAAATGTTCTTTTACCAGCCAGTCGTTAATTTCATTGTCCGGGCTTTCGTAATAATAGTAGTTCCCGCCTTCGGCACCCACAAGGGTTTTATAGGTTTTCAGCACATCAATGATATTGCCGCCCACGGCAAGACTTATGCCATACCGTTTATCCAGCTTCATGGCATTGAGTTTTGCTGTGGGATTGTTTTTTCCGGCCCAGTAAATGGCGATATATTTTTTCCCTTCCAACTTGTCCATGGCCTTGATAATTCGCTGGGCAGGGGCTGTAAAATCAACTGTATTCAGGGGCATGTATTCTTCGTGGACCACAGCCGCCCCTGTAACGGCCAAAGCTTCTTTGGCAGTTGCAACGCCGTCCCGGCCAAATGTATAGTCCTGGGCAATATAGGCCACATGAACATTGGGCCCGCCAATTGCAGCAGCGCCTGCAATAGCGTCCTGGGATGAATTCCGGCCGGTCCTGAAGATATACCGGTTCCAGGCTTTGCCTGTGATGGAGTCAGCCACAGCCGGCTCCACAATAAGGATTTTTTTAAACTCCTTGGCAACGGGCAGGCAGGCCATGGCCACAGCCGAGGAAACCGGCCCTACGGCCAGGTCAACCTTATCGTCCTGGAAGGCGGCCGTCAAAAGCTGTTTTCCCATTTCAGGCTTCATGTGAGTATCTTTGACAATGACTTCAATGGGACGGCCCAGGACTTTGAACGTCCCGTTGGTGGCATATTCAAGGCCTAAACGAAATCCTTCCACAGCCTGTTTGGCATAGGCTTCATAGGGGCCTGTGAGGCAGGCCAGCTGGGCCACTTTAATGGGCTGTTCTGCCTTGAGGGAAGGGGAAAATACCAGGAAAACTAAAAATAGGCACATAAGAGTTAAAAATTGTTTTTTGTTCATGGGAGCCTCCTTTAAAAATTAATTTTAAAATAGCCGCAGTATGCATTATAGAATGTTGCAAATCTCAGACCATGAACTAAATTCAAGTGATGATAATATGTAATTGTTTGTTATATAAAGAAATTATAATTTTTTGTAGGCTTTTTCAGAAAAAAAACAAAGAACAAAACTGTAGAATTGAGCCTACATGTAGTGATTTTAATACATCTTCCAGGTGCACAACCAACAGGACCAATGGTCGCTGCAATGCTATTATCCAGCATTTTTTTACACCAAACCTGACTGTTGTCTTGTTTCAAGGTGGCACATTCAGAGCTGGCCATGTGATATCCGATAGGGATAATTAATCATAGCTCATGTATTTGGTCCATCCAACATATACAACCGATGAAGATACCAGTTGACAAAGTAAATATTTTTAATTTTACTGGATAATTTTCAGATCAAACTTTTTAGCCATTTGCATTGCACTTCTATATTCTTCAGGCGTTAAAGGACACGAAAGCTCTTTAATTTTGCCGGCCTCTCCCATGGGATGGTATTGGGACATGATATTAACATGAGTATGGGGGGATATCTTTTCTTTTAGAAATTTTAAAATATGATACGTTCCATCCAAGTTTCCAGGCATAACAAGATGCCTGACTATAAGTCCTGAACAGGCAAGACCAGCCCTATTCACTTTTAAATCCCCCACCTGATCATACATTTCCTTAACCGCTTTCCTTGCTATCTGAGGATAATCCCAAGCATGGCAGTATATTTTGGAAATATCAGGCTCCCAAAATTTAAAATCAGGCATGTAAATATCAATGATATTTTTTAAGATACGCAGGGTGTCAATGCTTTCATATCCAGAACAATTGTAAACCAGAGGGATGTTCAATCCATAATCGACTGCTATATCCAATGCCTTTAAAATCTGTGGAACCACATGGCTTGGAGTAACAAGGTTGATATTGTGGCATCCGATTTTTTGCAAATATAGCATAATAGATGCGATGCTCTCATCTTCAACCTCCTGACCTGTACCGTTAAAACTGATATCATAGTTTTGACAAAAAATACATTTCAGATTGCAATTGGAAAAAAAAATAGTCCCTGACCCTTTATCACCAACCAGTTGGGGTTCTTCGCCAAAGTGTGCTGAAAAACTTGATACAAATGCCTTTTTCCCTGTTGAACAATACCCTTTTTCTTCTTTTGTCCGATTCACCTTGCACTGTCTTGGACATAAAGTACACGAGGTCAAAAGAGCCGTGGATTGTTTGATCTTCTTCGATAACAATCCACGGCTCTTCTCCTTGATGTATTTGGGAATGTAGGTGTTCATTTATTCCTCAATGTTTGATTGATATACCTATAGAAGAAATCTTTTTTTTAATATTATCAAAATGAGATCCTTTCCAAAATACATTATTGCACTGGGGACATTGGAAAAAGATATCAAAAAACTTTTTTGTTTTAGGTTCCAATAGATGAATTACCTTCTCTTTTGATACCCCGACAAGCTTACTGTTGCACTTTGTACATCGCGAAAAAAAAGAAATCTGTTTTTCCAAACCGAAAAAATGAATCGTTTCAACAAGCTGTTCATACGGGTAATTTGCTTTTATCCGCTTCGCAAAAATGATTTTCTTACGTTTTAAAAGTTCAGTATCCCGGGTCAGGATTATTCTGGCCTCTGTTTCAGAAATGTCAGCAATTTCATGGTCAGAAAGTGAAGAAGAATAGCTGACGTCAAAACCCATTATGATTAAAAGACGACCCAATTTTATCACATTTACATCAGCAAGAAATCTGGTTCGTTTTAGTGGAAAAGGCCTGAGGAATGTAGGGAACATGACATTGAATGGTGATTCTATACATTGAACATTTAGCAAACCTGATGAGGATGGAATAAATGAAAAATCGATCTCCATACCATTAAATGAGATATGCCCGACTTCTGTATGTGGAATCCCAAAGGATTCAATAATATCTTTTACAGAGGCTTTTCGATTCAGGGTATATTCAAACTGCCGGCCATTTTTAGCCTCGGTAAGAAAATAATCAAGCGGTTTATCAAATTGAATAAATAGTTTCACCCTATCCCCACATCTTTTTTCGGATATAAAATTTTTTGTTCATGTGCATAGTGTTTAATTTTTTCTAAGCCGTTTAAATATTAGCAGGTAGACAAACAGATTTAAAATCAAAATGACACATCCAATCATTATCTGATCTTGCCGAGTCAGCCTATCCGGATAGATTATTTTTAACAAATACTGTTGCACAAAGCTATGTGTATAACCGCTTTGTCCTGCTATTATCCTGAAATGGTTCTCTAAGGGAGTCAGCGGGCAAATCCATCCTGAGAATTCAATCAATATTCCCCAGATAACTGCTGGTATGTGTAACCATGAGAACCATTTTTTGTAAAAGACAAACAGGCTGCCAAACACAACAAAAATAATAAATAGAAGATGTACTGCCAATATGATGTTTGCCAAAATCAGATAAGTCATATCACCCTTCTTTTATCATATATCTAATGATTCCGGATAAAAGAAGATTTACATACTTTGGACCAGAGAGACAATACAAAATTTGAAATAAATTTGATTTTACAACACCTGTCATCTTTGTGGTGAATTTGGATTCAACCCGGTTTATATCTGAGAACAGTTAACCATTGATTTGATATTTTTGAGAATCCAGGCCATTGAATACTACGTAAAGGGATAATTCGTCATGACTGCTATCGATGGATGAAAATTCTCGCCAACCGCAAAATGTTTTGGCCACAATTTAATAATTCCCGGATTTTTAATAGTCTGGACCTATAAATTAACCGCTAGGGGAGAAAAATCATAGACAAAGTCCGCACCATAAGGGTTTTCTTTTCTTGTCTCCGATAATACTTTTTGTGCATTTGAAAATGGAAAAATAAACATAACTACATTTTGTGGATAGTTCCTTTTGAATGGAAATGAAGACTAAATAGGGATAGTCCACAGGATTTTTTCCCTTGAAAAATAGGTTGAATATCCAGCATTCGAATATAAATTTCCTCAGAAGAAAGAATACTAATGTCTGATATTTTCATTTTTTGCAATTGGGATAGATCATATCCGTAAAAATTGCCAGCAGCTGAATTTGCGTCAACAAGTTCCCCATTTATAGGATCAATAAGCAATTTAATAGCAGTATTATCCTCAAACATCTGTCGATATTTTTTTTCACTTTCTATTAAATTTAAATTTGAAAGGATTTTTCTAATTCTGAGGTCCGAACTTTCACCATTGAATCCAAATTTTGATTCAATTTGTCAAGTGCCTGACGGGAGACAAGCAACTTCTGAATCATTGCGTTAAAAGAATACTCCAACATTTTCAATTCATCATTTCTTTTGCTTTCTAATGATACTTTCATTTGTTCTAAATTATTAAAATCGACTCGTTCGATTTCAGTTTTCAATTTGAGCAATGGAACTCTCAGTAACCGATTGATAATGAATAAGAATATAAACCATAGAGCCAATGTTTTAATAATGGAGTTAATTATGATAAGGAAAAAACCGTACTTGACTCGATCAATAATGATTCGTTGACTCGAATAGACAGTCCAGGCTCCTAAAAAATGGATACGATTGTTTTCATCCTCATAGTTGATAGAAAATGTGTGTTCAAAAAGTTCGTCAAACAGCTTTAGATATCTTTGGACATCCTTTGAGTTCCCCTGGGTGTCTGTATCATAAAAAATTCCATCTGAATCTTTTATGATACCTATTCTGCTGACAACTTGATTTTTTCCATTAACAATTTTCACTCCAGAAACGATTGATAATTCATGCATACCAATAAGGATGGATTGGAGCAGATCTAAATTAAAGGTCCACATGGATTGCGTCACCCCCTTGCCAAAACTGGCCGGAAGCTTTCGAATTTCATCAGTAATACCGTCTTTTGTATGATAATATTCAAAGGTCAATTGAGAAAGGGTGACAATTACTGTAACAATAAAATATAAGCCAAAAATGGTCAGTAAAAGCTTGGTCGCCAGAGAATTGCGAAATTTATCCGATTCAAAAACCATGGTATTATCAAGCCTATTCTGTATTTATGATAATTTTTGTGACCTGTTGCCGAATTTCTTCCAGTTCTTTAGGATCGGTGTGATACATTTGCATAATTTTTAGGAACTCTGGAGTTCGCTTTACCCGTTCAAGCATTTTATCGAAATCTTCTATAACTTTTTTCCCCCAATCATTCTTTGGACAGGCGCATCTGGATTGCCCATATTCCTGAAGCTCTTTAATTGGAATACTTTCAATTTTTGTATCATATTCAGCTTGAAATTTATTCGCCATATAATTTGCAACAAATGGATATTCTATAGTATAATCCGCCCTGTCCGCCAGTAGCATCTGGATAATACTCTCCTCTGGAGTGGCCAGTCTTTTAACTGTGCCCAAGGATGCATAATCCTCTAAAATTGTATCCATTACAGTATAGTAGGATCGTTTATTAACTAAAATACCTCTAAAACGGTTATCTTTCACAAGGGTGACGATGGATATTGGATTGCGGCTTCCCAAGGTTTCAATACTTGACTCTCGCATCATGATCCTAAGGGGCAATCCAATCGATGCAGGTTTCGAGAACCAGGCAAAGGTGTCTCTTTTTTTTGTTCTGATTATAAAGATACTACAAATTTTTTCCCCTTTTTTGATTTCATTAAAAAACCGAGCCCAATTTATTGCTATGGTTTTATGCTCATATTGGGGAAGATTTGTTTTATACAGCTCCAACAGAGCATCAAACCTACCTTGGCCTTTATCAAGTCCTTCAAGCATCTGAAAAGGCGGCCAATGGACAACTTGCCATGTAAGTAAATCTTTAGCTGCCAAATCGGAAAAAAATAGAATTACAATACCCATCGAAATAAGAAAAGATTTTTTCATTCATACTCCTTAAATATCGATCACTTTCTAATTTATGGCTCAAAATTTAGCTTATCTATAAAAACTCAACAAGTTCTGCATGTTTTTTGATTTCTGAATGCTCGTATAAAGATTGATTGCCCAACATTCAACAATCAAATTGTATCTGTAAAAGTTCCTGAAAAGAACGTTACATCAAAAAACCGGATAATGCAAAAATTAAAATCCTTTGATGTTTCTTCCCTGAGCAGTGGTATCATTAGGGACGAGTCAACTCAAATCACTAAACAACCACCGGCTGAAAGCCGGTGGGTTTGAATTCGCGGACTGAAAGTCCAGCAATACCGGCAAAGCCGGTTGGGCCTTTGCCCTTACTCGATATCAAATTTGTCATCTGGATCTTTTTCAAAATGATGCTCAAGATATTCTTGGATCATTTCTTTTGTCAATTCACCGGATGTTACACAAAAATAACCCCGAGCCCAAAAATGTCTCCCCCAATAGCGTTTCTTTATATGGGGGAATTCCTCAAATATTTTGCGTGATACTCTTCCTTTAATCCTTCGCATAATATCCGAAGGTGAAATGTTGGGTGGTGCTGAAACCAAAATATGCACGTGGTCCTTACTGACAACTCCACGCATAATATTTATTTCAAATCGTTCGCACGTTTGTCGAACAAGTTCTCGAACACGGATAGCAAGATCTCCTTGCAGCATATGATATCGATACTTTGTCACCCAAACAAAATGATACTCTATATTAAACCTTGTATGGCTTCCTTGACGGTATTTCATAACAGAGATTATAACCCAACTGCTATCAAAATGCTACCCGCCTTAAAGGCGGGGGTTTAAACCTTTTACAGAAACAATTAATGAGCACTTCATTCACTAGTCCTGGATTTTAGCCCAAGTTCGTCAAAACAAATAGCAGATGCCCGTGGTTCGGCCGTCAGATTTTTTTTATGGTCACTACGCATTTGCAGCATAAAAATTTCTCGGTAGCGGAATTTCTTTGAGCCCCAATAACCTATAAATATTTTTATGATCCGGCTCCGGCTGACTACAGACACGCATGTGTTGGCGAACAATTTTATTATTCTTTTTTAAGTTGTATTCAATAGTAAGCCGCTGGTGAGTCGATAATGACTCCCTTATGGAGGCCCAGCAGCGATTCTCTCCGTGCTGGCGTAATTTATACTCAATCGTATGGAGGATATGATACGCAAACACAGAGATAAAAAGATGTGCATTGGCACTCTTTTCGTTTTGATGAAAAATGGGTCTTAAACCCAGGTGTGACTTCATGGATCGAAAAGCCCCTTCTATTCGGGTCAACATGATATAGGTTTCCCAGATCTCTTTATCAGATAGATCAAGACGGTCTGTCCTCAGGACATAACAACCATCAAATTTATTGATTTCTTTATACTTGTCACGTTTATTCCACAGGATTGCTTTGGCCTTGATACTCTTATGAGTCATGGATTCCGGAACCACCTCAATATCATAAAGTCTTGAGGCTTTCGGGTATTTTTCCCGAAGTCGTCCGATCATTTCAAGAATTTTGGGATAGGATTTGGTTCGATTTTTCTGACTCAATCCATCATGAAAATACTGAAGCCGTTCTAAGAAAATGGTTTCCTGGCGATTCCGGATTCCATAATCCTTTCCGGCACGAGCGGTGCTATGGCATAACAGTAACGCTTCATTGTCCTTTTCAAGACGCTTGACCTCAATCGTATAGTCATCTGTCTTCCGGATAGTTTCCATTTGATCCGTATCATCCGTGGTGAAGTCCTTCTTACCTTTGTTTACAACAATATAATGAAATTTGTTTTCTTTCAGGTATTTGACGTTTTCACTATTGGCAATACCTGCATCCATAACAACCGTTCTGTTTTTTGCTAAAGCCGGGTTTGCTTTAATCAGGGATTCTATGATCTGTTGCAGTGTCTTGGACTCCCCTTGATTGCCTGGGTATAGTTTACTGTATTTAGGGAAGCCATGTTCATCAATAACAAGGGCCAGTGTCAAAAGCTTGCAATCCGTGCGTTTTTCTTTACTTCGTCCCCTTTTGGCTTTGGGATTTTTTGCCATCTGGCCTTCAAAATAGGTATTTGTCAGATCAAAAAAACACATTCGTTCCGGCAGAGAGAAGAGCTCTTTTTCTTGCTTTGAGAGGTGCCTTTCAAGGTTATCTTTACATTCAAACAGGGTGTAACCTGCCCGATACAGTGAACTGAGCGAATATTTAAGTGGCTTACCCGTCAATTCCCAAATCGCTGACAGGTCTTCAACCCACTTATGAGTATGACGTTCACTGCCTGGTGATACCAAACGACCGATGACCTGGGCTTCCAAGAGTGGGAACAAATGCTTTGATACTCCGGACGTAAGCAGTACATCATTGAATTTGAGTTCGTTCCAGATGGAGTGGCAGACATATTCAGGCCCTAAGGATCTAAGCTGGCTTGCCTGTAATGAAAGAACATCAACTTGCTCATATACCGAAGTTTTTTGAGGTTGTTCTGAAGATTCTTCTTTCTCGACCTTGGGGGGGGCTGACCGCCTTGACCGGATTTTATTCGAAGCCTTTGTTGCTATCCTTTCTATCTGAGGATCGGCACTAAATAGCTCCACCTGACCAGTTATCCGACCCTCATAATTTTTATAAGCCTGGGGGATTTCAATCCTTTTCTCTCGAAAGTTAATATCTATAATTTTTGTTCCCAATAATTCTCCTATCCTCATGCCTGTTCTTAAAAGAACCAGGATTAATGCACGTTCCCTGACAGTATTTATAACAGATAGAAAAAGTTTGATATCATCCGGATCAATTGCTTTGAGAAGCAAATCCGGCATTTTTAATCTAAATTTATTTTTCATGATATCTTGGCTGATCACTTCTCTTTCTGCCAGAAATCCAAAAATCGCATATAAACTTCTTAAGTACCCATTAATAGAAGATGACATCAAATTGTCGTCTTGCAAATATTCGATAAATGCACCTAAATGTTCTCTATCAACAAACTCAAGCCTGTTTATACTCAAGGATTTATAAAATAAAAAAAATCTTTTCAGAGCATGAAAATATTGCACCAAAGAGCCCATGCTGAGATTACGTCTAACTAAAGACTGAAAAAACTCTGATATAAGCTCAAGCATCGGTGATGGCATGCCAGAGTCATCAAATACTTTTAGATAATGATCAACTTTAAGTTTTTTAAAAGGTGTCTGATTTTGATAGCGAGTATTTTCCCGAAAAGGAACATATTCATAATTTGCTTGGCGAGACATTAAGTCAGGGTTCATATCGACCTCCATTCCTATTTTTTGTAGAAATATCAAGTAGATAATCGCCTAAGACCATTCAAAGGTCAATTATGATTTTGTTACGTCAAGTTGGAGATTGAGTAGAATGAAAAAACAGGTTTTTATTAAATAAAAAAAAATAAGCAGTTCCATTCTGATGGGGTGTGGACTATTATTAATAATCTTTGGCCTTCTGTATCATAGCCAGATACGATATCTTGTGTCAAAAAAAATCTAATCCACCATTTAGATAATCAACTTTCAATAAAAAAATATTCATTTTTGACCTGATTTTAAAAGAATTTCACGAGCACAATACTGGCTATTGTCAACGCTTTCCAGGGTTTTAAAAAATCCCCAGACTTTCCCTGTTACTCCGGGTCTTTCACAGCACATTCAACACAATATTTTGATTCAAATTGGATATTTTTCCCCATGCTATGGTCTGTCAGTTGAAAAAAATTATCATGCTTTGTAAAATATTTGACGAAGGTCTCTTTCCAGGCGAAACTCAATTTTTTACCAAAGGAGAGCATCATGAAAACATCAAACGCAATCGACACTTTTCTTGATTATCAAAAAGTGAATTCAAAAAAAACACCATTCGAAATTATTTTTATTTCCTGACACGTTTCAAAGAAGACTATGGGAATTTTGAAGTATCAAAAATTAAATCCGAAGATGTTATGATTTTTTTGACCAAGGTTACCGATGGTCAAAAGCAATCAACGAAAAAACTCAAATTTTCTCTGCTCAGGTCATTCTTCAATTTTATCAAAGATTCATTTGATTCATCTTTTGCAAATCCATGTGATACCCCAATTTTGAAGAAAACATTCAAAACGGCAAAGGGAAAGTCATGGACAATTCTTGACAGGGATGCCGCCACTTATGCAAGCCGATCGGGGGTGCCAATCGAAATTGTGTCAAAGATAATTCTCAGGCATGCTAATCTTTCAAGCACCCAAAGATACCTTGGGAAAGTCAGTGATACTGAAGCTATTCACTGGATTGACAATCTGTATAGATAAAAGTATACGGGATTGGTAAAAAGCCGGTCCCTGATTTGCTCTGATATATTTTTGGCGCGCAATATTTTTCAGTCTAAAGAATAATTTCATCTTGCAGCAAGTTCGCTTATGTGCTAACTTATGTGCATGAGAAAAATAATTTTTTATCGATTAAATAATGGGAAATGCCCTGTTGAAGAATACCTTGACTCACTTTCCCCTAAACAGGTTGAAAAGATTTTTTTCGTTCTTGATCTGATCGAACAGATTAACATAGTACCTCGAAAATTTTTTAAAAAACTGGAGGCAACTGATAATATATGGGAAGCAAGAATTCAGTATGGAAACAATATTTTTTGATGGCAATGAACTTGTCATATTGAATCACGCTTTCACGAAAAAAACCCAAAAAATTCCCAAAAAAGAAATCAAAAAAGCTGAACAGAGAAAAAAACAATATTTTTTACAAAGGAGTCAAGGATGAGCGACCTTCAAAAATATAAAAAGAAAAGAATGAGCAAAGACCCTGAGTTTTGGAAAAACTATGAAGAAAAATTTGAGACCTTTAAACTTGGCATTCTTTTAAAACAAGCCCGAATTGATGCTGGAATGACTCAAGAACAGATTGCTAAAGAATTAAACACAACGAAATCTGTTATTTCAAGAATGGAAAATCATGCTAAGGATATTCGTTTATCTACACTCGAGAAATTTGCTAAAGTTGTTGGAAGACAAATCCATGTAGCCCTGGTCTGACATCATATTGACTTTCTATTTTTTCAAAGATGGAATTTGTTCTCAAATTTTAAAATTTAAAGGTTTGATTTTTCCTGGAGGATCTTTTTCATAGAGAGGACTACCCCCCACAAAAGATCCGTTTCTCTGGTGTATGATAGCCACCAGATTTTCCCTGTCAATCCACACTATATTTAAAATTTTTCAACCACAACCCAGATGTTTTTTTTTCGAATCTCAAAGTCAATGATTCTTGCAACTATCCTTGAGTCCTGCCATGCTCAAGGATACTCGCTGTATGCAAAAGCTTTCAGTAACGAAAAAAACTCAACCATTCTTGCAACAATCTTTGCTTCAAGCCTTAATGAAAAATTGTTTATATTTGTGTCGGTATCTTTAAAATTCCAAGGTATTGACTATGTCTATTTATGTTGCGACTTTGATCGGGAGTTGAATTGTTCTGGAAGTCCTGGGTAGCGATTTTCCCGGTAACATAATCGATGATACCAGAAATTCTCAGATATTGCTGGCTATGATTGCAATGCCACCCAGGGCACCTCACATTCCCCATTTAATGCTGCCAATGGAGACAAAATAATTTCCAGGCAGGAGAACGGCCCTATTATTTTTGCTGAAGCATCTGGATCACTTCAACCAGTCGTGATACTAGATGGTCATGATATATTTTACCCCCGTCAACAGATGCTTTTGAGGGTTCTCCCATGGTTCCCCCGGCTTTGAGAGTGGCGGTTTTCATCTCCTCAAGGCTGGAAGGAACATAGCACAGGGTATCTTCTTTGTAGGAGGGATCAACACTGTACAAAGGCTTTTTTGGGTGGGGATTGTCAATGGCCCGGTCCATTTTTACAAGATCAGGATAACGATACATCATGTGAGATCCTTCGATCTCCTCTGCATGACCCACATCACCCCAGCCTAATTTTGCCGTAATTGATTTTGACATATAGGCAGGATCAAAAATTACCAGTTTAACGCCAAGTTCCCTTTTTGCACGTTCTCCTGCTATCTGCATCCAGGCAATATTGACTATTCTGTGACCATTTATCAAAACAAATTTATCAAACCCGTGTTGATGAAGGGAAGAGATGATATCAAATGCGATTTCAGCCAGGATTTCAGGTCGGATGGTTATTGTTCCGGGCAATATCATGTGATGGGGACTCCATCCAAACCACAGAGGGGGAGCCACGGGGACACGGGCCTTTATTGCGGCATCTTCGGCCAGGGTCATGGCCACCATGGTATCTGTACCCAGAGGCAGGTGGGGGCCATGCTGTTCCGTGCTTCCAAAAGGAAGTATGATGGTTTTAAAACTCTCATCCTTTTTGATTTTGATTTCTTCCCAGGTCATTTCCTGGAGCCATATCGTATCGGTCATGTTCACCTCTTTTATTTAGTGTTTGAACGGCTCGTAGAGGAGCAAAGCCCAAACACAGGGTTTTCGGTCAGTCACTATTTACATTAGATTCTTTCTAAAAAATGGGTATCAATTTCCCCTTTTTGAAAAATATCATTTTCAAATACTTTTTTATAAAATCCAATAGTGGTCTCAATCCCTTTTATTTCGAATTCGCTAAGAGCCCGACTCATGCGATTGATGGCAGCCGGTCGGTCTTTTGCCCAGACAATAAGCTTTCCAATAAGAGAATCATAAAAAGGGGTGACCATGTATTTATCATGGATATGGGTGTCGATTCTTATTCCGGGTCCTCCAGGAAAGAGTATCGATTCAATTTGACCGGGGGAGGGCATAAAATTATCATTGGGATCAGTCGCATTTATCCTGCATTCCATGGACCATCCATTAAGATGTATATCCTCTTGTTTTAAATCAAGTTTTTCCCCGGCTGCAATTAAAATCTGCTGTTGAACAATATCAACCCCCGTGACCAGTTCTGTTACTGGATGTTCAACCTGAACCCTTGCATTGACTTCCATAAAATAAAAATTTTTATTCTTATCCACAAGAAATTCCATGGTTCCCGCATTGGTGTAATCAAAGGCTTTTGCAATTCTTATGGCGGTTTTGCCAAGTTTTACGCGAAAATTTTCATCAACAAAGGATGAGGGGGATTCTTCTATGAGTTTTTGATATCTCAATTGAATACTGCATTCCCTTTCTGCCAGGTGGATATAATTACCAAAATGGTCACCAAGGATTTGGATTTCAATGTGTCGCGGTTTTTCAATATATTTTTCAAGGTAGATATCGGGATTTCCAAAAGCAATCTTTGCCTCTCCTGAAGCAATGGAAAATGCAGTGATAAGTTCTTCTTTGTTGCTGGCAATCCTCATCCCCCGGCCACCCCCTCCGCCCGCCGCCTTTAATATAACGGGATACCCAACTGTGTCGGCAACCTTGCAGGCCATATCCGAAGATGAAAGAATATCATCGCTGCCTGGAATAATTGGAATACCCAGGTCCATTAATGTCTGTCTTGCTGCTGATTTATCACCAGCTTTTGCGATACTTTGTGCTGAAGGGCCGATAAAAATAATATGATTATCAAAACAGGCTTTTGCAAAGTCGGAATTTTCAGAAAGAAAGCCATATCCCGGGTGGATTGCATCGGCATTTGTCTTTTTTGCAGCACCAATTATATTGTCAATGTTTAAATAACTTTTGCGACTTAAAGCAGGGCCGATATGAACAGCATCATCTGCATATTTTACATGGAGACTGTCTTTGTCTGCATCGGAAAAAACAGCAATGGTCTTAATCCCCATTTCTTTGCAGGCACGAATGACCCGGACTGCAATCTCGCCTCTGTTCGCAATTAAAATTGATTTAAATAACATGTTTCCTCCGAAATTTTTAAAGGCAATTTGTAATTGTTCAGCCCGTTAAAAGAGGTTATCTAAAAAGCCCTGCCTGATGGATATTTGCAGGAGGTTAATCGTTTAGCATCGAAAAAAAATATCCATATAGACAGGCGACGTCAAGCATAAAAACTGAATAGTTACGGCAATTTTATATTTTAATTTGCTTCAATCTCCATCAATGCCTGGTTTTTCATGACAGGGTCTTCGTTTTCCATTAAAATTTTTGTTACGATGCCTGATTGTTCACTTCGAAGCTCGGTAAAAATTTTCATGGATTCAATCATACACACAATATCTGATGCATTGATTTTTTGTCCTACTTCAACCAGAAATTTTTCGCCCGGTGCAGTGGATCTGTAAAAAGTTCCCATTACGGGTGATGTTATGGTATATGTTTTTTCACCCATGTTTATTCTCCTTTAATAAAAAGTTATCATGATCTTGTTTTTTTATAAAATATACTTGACATATATTTTAAATATGTGTCAAGTTTATTTTTATTCCTTAAAAAAAGTATCAGAAGAAAGGATGACTCCAGGGTATGGGTAAAACAGCAAAAATACAAAAGATTCCAAAACAGCCATTGGCCGTCACTGCCTATGAAACCCTTGTCAAAAAGATAATCTGTCTTGAATACCAGCCAAGCCAGCACCTTGAAGAAAATCAGCTTGTGGATGACCTGGGGATTGGAAGGACTCCAATAAGAGAAGCTCTTGTCCGATTGCACAGTGAAAAAATGGTGGAAACCCACCCCAAAAGAGGCGTTATTGTTCGCCCCATTACCTTGCAAAATACCAAGGCAATGTTTGAAAGCATGAGAATTATGGAACTGGGTCTTGTTGATATCGTGATTCATAAAAACTGTTCAATTTTTATAAAAAAAATGAAAGAATCAAATAGAGAAGTTGAAAAAGCAATTGCATTCAATGATGTTTTCGAATTGGTTGAAGCCAATCATGATTTCCATATGAATTTTGCAAAGTGTTCGCAAAATGAATTTTTCATCAGAGCGGTCCAGGATGTGAGAACCGAGGCAAAAAGACTGTCCTATTTGTCCTATGGGAATGTTATTGATCCTCAAAGACCTCTTGAATCCCATTATGAATCCGTCTTTCTGGAGCATGAACAAATGATTAAATGTCTTGTGGGAAAAGATGAAATTCGCTTAAAAGAACTCATTGAAAAACATATTTTAATTTTCCGGCAAAGGATAATTGTTTTTATGACATCCTGATTGAATTATTAAAGGGTGCAAGCTCTTATAATATATTAATAACCCTAAAAAGGAGAAAGAGATGAAAAAATTATTAATTGTTTTAACCGGTCTGATGTTCGCCTTGACCTTGGTTTCCAATGCCATGGCAAAAACAAAGTGGGATCTGCATTTAAACTATCCTGCGGGTAATTTTCACTCCAAAGGTGCACAAGTATTTGCAGATAAAGTCGCCAAAGCAACTAATGGCGAGCTTACTATTGTTCTTCATCCGGGTTCCTCATTGGGATTCAAAGGCCCTGAGCTTTTAAGAGCTGTTGCTGAAGGTCAGCTGGCAGTTGCTGAAATACCCACGGGTATGGTTGAAGGTGATGCACCGGTCCTGGCATTGACAGCACAGCCTTTTATTTCCACAAATGCCTTTGAACAGCGTCTTCTCTATCAACTTGCAAAACCCGTATATGCAAAAAATTTGAAAAAATTCAACCAGATGACTCTTTACACTTCCATCTGGCCTTTTTCCGGTATTTATACCCAGCGCAAAATCCAGTCTGAATCAGATTTAAAAGGCCTGAAAATGAGGGTTTATGATGGTACTGGGCTTTCCTTTGGAAAAGCTACGGGTATTGCGGCAAGAAAAATGCCATTTTCCGAAGTCTATCCTGCAATGAAAGCAGGCCTTTTAGATTCCATGTACACCTCTTCTCCTTCTGGTGTTGATGCAAAAGCATGGGAAATTTTAAAATATTTTACCCCGATAAATATTGTGGGTCCTGTGAACATGATCAATGTTAATCAGGCTGCCTGGGATAAACTGGATAAAAAAATCCAGGCAATCGTCCTTGAAATTGCCAATCAGATGGAAGATGACATGTGGAATCTTGCCGGAGACATGGACCGTAAAAGCCGTGCAACTCTTGTGGAAAAAGGAATGACCATTGATCCTGTGAGCAATGAATTTCGAGCTGAGCTCAATGCTGTTGGTGAAAAATTAAGAGGTGAATGGGCAAAAAAAGCAGGTAGCGATGCCCAGGCCGTTCTCAGCCAGTATTACAAAATCACAGGCAGGTAAACTTAACTATATCTTAGATAATATTAATGTAATTATTCAGCTCTTGCGCTTTAACCCGCCCTGTCTGATGGATATTTGTTTCGAGGCTATTCGCTTAACCTCCTGCAAATATCCATCAGGCAGAGCTTTGGGGATAATTTTTTTTAACGGGCTGAATAATTACATATTAATTTTATAATAATGGACTGTTAAACTGGTCCATTATGATAAATTCCGGTGGTCTTAATGAATAAATTTGTAAAATTATCAGACAAATTAAGTGATGTTATGGCAAAAATTTCTGCTGTAATTCTTGGGCTGATGTCTATTTTGATTTTAGTGGAAATTTTTATATGGAATCTATTTGAAAAGACAACATTGATAGCAGATGAATACAGCGCCTATGGACTTGCAGCAATAATATTTATGGGGGCAGGATACTGCCTTAAGGAAAAAAGCCATATCAGAATTACCCTGGTTCTGGGATTTTTACCCCAAAAGGCGGCAAGGGTGATCACTTTTTTTGCAACTTTGATTACCACTTTTTTTATGGGATATTTATGGTGGTATCTTTTTAAAATGGTTGGTTCAGCCATCAGATATGAATCAACATCAGGCACATTGACCAACACGCCTTTATGGATTCCCCAGGCCATCATGCTGGTTGGAGCCGGGTGCTTTTTTATTCAGCTTGCGGCCACAACCCTGAAAACCTGGCAGGCCATTTCAACTAAAGAGGAGGTCGTCTAATGGAAGCAGAACTCCTTTTTATGTCTATCGTTGTATTTGGTGTTCTTTTTATCGCTCTCTCTGCCGGTATCTGGGTCGGGTTTTCTCTTTTTATTGTGGGTTTTGTTGGCATGACCCTGTTTTCTTCTCTGCCTGCTGGAAACAATATGGCATCATCTGCATGGGCAACCATTGAAAAATGGGAGTATGTGGCCCTGCCTTTGTTTATTTTAATGGGGGAGATATTATACAGGTCCGGGATTTCGGAAAAACTTTTCAAGGCTCTTGTACCCTGGCTCTACCGACTTCCAGGCGGGCTTTTACTCATGAATATTGTGTCGTGCACGCTTTTTGCGGCAGTATCTGGTTCAAGTGCAGCCACAACAGCTACTGTGGGTAGAATTACCCTGGCAGAGTTTGACAAACTGGGGTATGACAGAAGTCTTTCAATGGGATCACTTGCCGGAGCAGGCACACTGGGATTTTTGATCCCGCCCTCATTAATAATGATTGTTTATGCAATTTTAGCTGAGGTCTCCATCGGTAAAATGTTTATGGCAGGAATTTTACCGGGTTTGCTTCTTGCGGCAATTTATTCTGCATACATCATTTACAGGGGAATTAGAAATCCTGAAATTGCACCGCAATCTCAAGATAGTTATTCATGGTCAGACCGATTGCTTGGGCTCAAGGATCTTGCTCCCACATTAATTCTTATTCTCGTGGTTCTCGGAAGTATTTACGGGGGGTTTGCAACTCCGACCGAGGCTGCTGCCTTAGGTGTTTTCGGTGCCTTTGTTTTTGCAGCTTTAAACCGCCAGATGACCATGAAAATTCTTTTTGAATGCCTTATAGGGGCAGTTAAAACCAATGCCATGATCATGCTCATTGTTGTGGGGGCAGGTTTTTTATCCAGAGTAATGGGGTTTTTAGGAATCCCGGCTGCAATTACCCTTGCAATAACTCAACTTAATCTTTCGCCCTACATGCTCATGCTTCTTCTTGGAGGGGTATATCTCGTGCTGGGATGTCTTTTGGATGGGTTTTCAATTGTTGTCATGACACTTCCCATAGCTCTTCCCATGGTAACTGCAGCAGGATTTGACCCCATATGGTTTGGCATTTATTTAATTTTAATGGTGGAAGTAAGCCAGATCACCCCTCCGGTTGGATTTAATCTTTTCGTGATACAGGGCCTGACAGGTGAACCCATTATGAACATCGCCAGATATGCGCTGCCATTCTTTTTTTTAATGTTATTGACAACGGCGATCCTGACTGTTTTTCCACAAATTGCATTGTATCTTCCAGAACTCATGGTAACAAAATAGATAAAGAGGTGAAGGATGAAAGAAATCGATTTAAATTGTGACATGGGCGAAAGCTTTGGTGCATACAAAATTGGCATGGACGAAAAGGTCATGCAGCACATTAGTTCCGCAAATATCGCCTGCGGTTTTCATGCCGGAGATCCGCTTGTAATGGATAAAACCATCAAAATGGCCGTTGATAACAAGGTGGGAATCGGAGCACATCCGGGATATCCGGATCTTTTGGGATTTGGCCGCAGGAACATGGCCTGCACGGCTGAAGAAATTCAGCACTATCTGGTTTATCAGGTTGGCGCCATTAAAGGGTTTTGTCATGTGCACGGAACAAAACTTTCCCATGTTAAACCCCATGGGGCGCTTTATCTTGATGCTGTTGAAAACCAAATAACGGCCAAGGCAATTGCAAAAGGGATAATGAGTCTGGACCCTGATCTTTATTTTGTTGCCCTGGCAGGAAAAAAAGGGGAAACCATGAGACGTATGGGAGAACAATTAGGACTTAAAGTGGTCTATGAGGCTTTTCCTGACAGGGCGTATACACCTGAAGGAACACTTGTATCCAGAAAACAGCCCGGGGCTGTTATTTCAGATCCCGATGAAGTGGCCAAAAGAGCCCTTGATATGGCAAAGGGGTTTGTAACAGCCGTTGATGGAACAAAGATTGAACTTTTTGTGCAGACCCTTTGTGTGCATGGAGATAATATTGGGGCTGTTAATCTTGTAAAAAATATCAGGGAAATGCTTGAGGCAAATGATATAAAAGTAAAACCCATGGGGAAAGGGTAAGGTCATGGAATCAAGGTTGTTTGAAAAACCGGTTTTTCGCATAGCCGGAGACAGAGGCCTTCTTGTTGAATTTGGTGAGGGCATTGATCCAAAGGTAAATACAAAAGTCAGAGCCATGGCCAAAGCTCTTGAAAAAAAAATACCCAAAGGTGTCAAAGAAATGCTTCCAACATACAGGTCTCTTTTGTTTATCTATGATCCCGGGGTTACAAATCCGGACATGCTTTGTAAATTGATCAAAAGAGTTGAAAATACCCTTGAGAAGATAGAAATCGAGCCATGGAAGGTCGTGGAAATCCCGGTGTGTTACGCAAATAAATTTGGTCCTGATATGGAGAATGTACAAAAGGCCCATGGACTGACCACAGAAGAAGTGATTTTTCTTCATTCAAAACCTGAATACCTGATTTACATGGTGGGGTTTACTCCTGGATTTGCTTTTTTAGGCGGGCTTGATGAAAAATTGCACACCCCAAGACTTACAACGCCACGAATGCTTGTACCTGAGGGCTCTGTGGGAATAGCAAACAACCAGACAGGAATGTACCCCATTGCAAGTCCGGGCGGTTGGCAGCTGATCGGGAAAACGCCTTTGAAACTCTTTGCACCTGATCGAGCCAATCCTTTTCTTTACAAGGCAGGAGATAAAATAAAGTTTAAGCCGATATCCC
>Ga0233447_1000934_pt1 | contig 27554 bp, 18 predicted proteins | sample SI_124_October20_3_FD_183014 | JGI IMG/M metagenome (GOLD analysis project Ga0233447, IMG submission 183014) | Seawater microbial communities from Saanich Inlet, British Columbia, Canada - SI_124_October2016_135_MG | ecosystem: Environmental > Aquatic > Marine > Inlet | place: Canada: British...
TTTTCCACGAAACTTTGTTTTTTAGGCAACATCTTATTGATTTATTAGGGCTTCGCCCCGATAAAGTCCCAGAATCTAACGATTTTTTGCAGCTTTCTTTATGCTGATTTTTTACCGGACAGTAGTGGCAGGATTTATATTAATTATTCTCCACTGACGATACTGCCTGAAAATGAGAAGACACTTTAGGAATAAGATCCGATTTTCATAAAAGAATAACTAACTAAACCATCAATTATATCTTGCGGATTTTGTTTTGATAGATCCACACCCACCCATTGACCTGGGTTTGCTTTGGTTGGGATGGTTGCCGGAACCATATTTGCTGCTATTAGAATTACTGTTGTTAGTTTTTCTAGCTTATCTTTAGCATAAGCAACCTTTTTTTGATTACGGCTTTTTAGAAATTTTCTATATTTGTCTACTAAACTCGTTAGATCTGCAAAAAATCGATTAAAAAATCCCCAAGCATCTTGTTGTATATACTTAATTAGTTCACCTGTAAGAATTTTATGGGTATTAGTATCTACATCAAGATGAAAAGTCCTATCTCTACAAATCATAACAGGTAGCCATACCCAAACAGGTACTAACGTAGGCTCTTCTCCTGGATTTTTTAAGCGCAAATGCACATCTAATATTTCATTTGTTTCTGAGAAATGTTCAATAGTTGCTCTATATACAGATCTATCATCTTGAGTTTCATCAGATTTAAATAAAAATCCTAGCTCATAAATCATTCTGGCCATTTGGCCAATAACAGCACAAGCTTTACCCATATTTAAAGGTCTTAAGACATTAAATACTGGGGCACTCATTAAAACAGCTTCAGAGCTCTCTAGCATATGTTGTGCTGAAGTCTGTTGCACAAACAGATTAGCAGCGCTTCTGGTATCATTTATTGATAAGATACCTGCCGCTATATTCAAAAATGAACAGGCATCTGAAGTATCTGTTATTTTAAGTAGTTCTTTAAAAAACTCTGCATCTATTTTTTTTAGTTCTCTAAAGTGTGTACCAAGCTTAATAACTCTATAGGCAATCTGATCTACACCTTTAGCAACTTCATCTAAAATATCTACCCTTACACCCCTTGTTTTTAAAGCATCAGTAAAATCAGCCACAAATTCTTTTGCACTTAAATCTTCATTTGGACCAGGCTTAAATTCTTGCACAATATCATGATAAAAGGCCATCACTGGTAGCAGTAAATACATAACCCTACTTACTTCTGGGTTGGCAATAGCAATTCTGTCACCAAACATCTTAAAATCTCTTGTACAATCTGTAGCCATTTTTAAGCCGTGCAGATATGTGTGATGCATTTTGTCTCTCATTCTTCCCTGAAGCTTACCTAAACCCATAATCATAACGTCTGTAACTGCAGCCTGAAATAAACCAGGGTTCTTTCCAAGTTCAACATCAAGCACATTAATAGCAAGTAATGCTGCTTGGTTTTTTTCACGCAGCCCCTTTAAGTCAGAAAATAATTGCACAGATACGGATTCAGGGTCTTCAAAACATAACCCTCTTAATATTTCACCCATTTTTTCTCTATCTAATTTTGCTACTAACCTAGCTCCTCTTACTTCAAGGGTTTTTGAAGATGCGCTACTTAGGCTTTGTAGTATTGTAACTTCTCGTGCACTCGCTATAAATCTTTTTTCTGGAACTGATGAAATAGCAAAATCGTTTAATTGAAAACTTCTTATTATAGATATTGTATTAAAAACTTTTTTTTCAAGCCCACCAAACAACTTTTCATATTCTATTTTTTGAGTATCTGTAAGCCTGCTTTTTATTAATGATAAACAAGCATATATATTATGTATATGATTAATAACGACGGCTCTATTACGAGCTGCTAACCTGCATATTTCAAGCTCTGTAGCTCCTGGTCTGGATACAAAAACTTCTATGGCTTTATAAGCTCCCACAAAAACAGACCTTGCAGTCGTTAAACTACAATCGCTAGCTCTTCTTAATGGGCTCCCTCTTCTTAACAAAACTCTTACTTTTGCTTTAGGAGATTGGGTTATTGACGGTAAAACGACACTAGACAGTATGGCCTCAATAAACCTCTTAACTTTTTCAGAATCACTTGCTATATCCAGAAACCTTTTTTTCAAACCAAAATTTATTGGACTTAACAACCAAGAAGATAATCTTGGTAGGTCACCCCTGGCATCAGCAGAGATGTTATCATTTAAAACAGCAAATATTTTACACAGCACCAGACAAACCACTTTCTCTATTAATTATTCCATATAATATATATCGATTATTTAACAAAATAATTGCATATATATTTTGAGAAATTATTTATGATTCTAGCTAGGTTTGATTTTGTTTATTTTTTTAGAAAATTTTTATGTTTACAGAAGATTCTTTAAATTATTTTCTATTTTGGTTTGGGTATAGCTAGTCACTGCAATATCATATTTAATAAACAGCTATTTTACCAACAAAACCCACAGATAACTGACTCAGATCCTTTTCGCTTAAGCCGTTTATACCTGCGTTATTAAGGAATAACCAGCTAAGAGATGTAGAAAATTTTAATGGTGAAAAAAACATATATTCAAAATCTATGGTTGGCTCTATGAAAAGAAAGTCTTTTTTATCTGTTGTACCTTTATAGCCAACTCTTCCAAACCCAATGTTTGAGTATATGGTCACGTTATACTGCTCGTCATTAAAAATGATCTTACCTATTTTTACGCTGGTAAACATAGCTTCTAATTTATTTGATGAGTCTTCACTAGTAAAAGTTGATTCAGTTCTTGTTGACCTTAGGCTTTTGAATTGAGCACCGATTACCCAGTCATCTTTGGCTTTTAGTGTGGTTTCAAAACCTAGCAAAACCACTGGGCTAGATTTATATTTTGTAAACTGGGCAAGGCTACCTATTGATAAACCCATCTTTTCTACAGCGTGTCCGGGCGGCAGGTTGGTTGTTTGGGCAAAACAAGGTGAATATAATGTAATAAATATAATTAAACTTATAGTAGATAATCTCATATATGTATTATATCAAAACATGTCTTTTAATTTGTCAGTAATTTCTATTGTTCCTAACCTGAGACTATCTGTCATACTTAACAGATCTCACCTGTCATCCTGAGCGAAGTCGAAGGATCTTGACTTTTATATTGTCCTGCGGACTGCTGGTTTAAGTAGCTATTTAATAGCTTAGTCTGCAAACTCCTAATTTGATCAAAAAGCCAACTCTGTTTCTTATGGATTACCGCCTACGCGGGAATGACATTAGAGAATGCGAAAATCACGTTTTTATTAATATATTCTGGCTTTTAAGGTGATACCAAAATATACTAGTATCTAATGAAATATCTAAAAGCTACTATATTAACGGCTACATTTTTGATTTTAGGACATATTTCTTTATTTGCTTTTGGAGAAAGACCGCTTGAAGCGCCAAAATCTTGTGTAAATTATCCAAATTTAGAAGGCAGAGAAACTCATCGGATTGTTGTTCAAAACTCGATTAATGGTGCTGTTATGGTTAGCATGGATAATGGTGCTAGCTGGGAAAAGATTGGCTCTGTCATCAAGCCTAATTATGGAAAATTACATAAGATAATGGATTGTGAGTTCACAGCCTCTGATTGGGCCCCAATCGGTGGGGTAGCTGCAGCAGCTGTTAATGGTATTCACATCAAAACAGAACAACGCAAGAAAACACATGCTAATATCTTTTCCGTTCTTCCTAAAGAGCTCATGGAGGCCTATCCCTCACATTCTTATAGAGATGCTTCGGCAACCATTTTCACAGACATCGCAGCAGGGACTGGTATTTTTAGCGTGCCCTACTCGCCTAACACTGGATCTGGGTTGTATTTATTTGACAAAAAAAGTAGCCGCTATAAAAAATGGCCTCGAACCTATGCCCCGAACAAAGACGATGTTTTGATGATTATTTCCCTAACAAAAGATAATAATACAAACTATATTGAAATAGAAAATAAAAAAGATGGCTTTATTACAATAAATAGTAAGAACAATAGCAAAAAAATTGCCTGTGTTACGCAACCAATTAAAGGGGTTGGGCGTTTTGGAGGCACTGTTTACCAAAAGCCAAGCAAAATAAGAGCAAACCATATGGGTGTTATTTGCGTTTCTACTTCGCCAGAAGGTAAACGTGGAGGCTTTCAAATTGTACCAAGCTTTCATGCTCAAGAACCAAACCTAAAATATGTTTATGGGTCTGATGCTTATATGCTAATTAGACCATTGAATATTAGGGGCTTTGGTCTTGAAGGCACCTACCCTCTTTTTTCTGGGCTAATTAGACCTGGTGATATTGTAAAAGCAAAAATAAAAGGTAAATGGCAGTTGTTACCTACTATATATGGGAAAGTGCAAAACTGTTTATCAAATATAGAGTTGATTAGAATATATCCAACAAAAAAGTCATTTCAAGCCAAAGGCCTCTTTTCTCAAGCTGCGCTATAGTATATAATTTTTTTGCTATGATGAACTTTTTTAAAAATTATACTCTTAAATCACTATTAATCTTACTCCCTTAGGGGAGCATAAAAAGACTATTGGTCTATTAAACTATAATTTAACAAGCGAGAGGAATTCATAAAATGTCAGATAGAATCATAAAAATTTTCGATACAACTTTAAGAGATGGAGAACAGTCGCCTGGCTGTTCTATGAACAATCAAGAAAAACTTGAAATCGCATATCAGTTAGAAAAACTTGGTGTTGATGTTATTGAAGCTGGGTTTGCTATTAGTTCGCAAGGTGATTTTGAGTCAATCGATTCAATTGCCCAAAACATCAAAAACCCCATCATTTGTAGCTTGGCTAGATCTACTAAAAAAGATATAGAAGCTGCTAGCGAAGCAATAAAAAAAGCAAAGAATAAAAGGATCCATACTTTTATTGCAACATCACCTATCCATATGGAATACAAATTAAAGAAGTCACCTAAAGATGTGATTGAGATGGCAGTTGGTGCTGTTAAGTATGCCAAAACTTTTGTTGATGATGTTCAGTTCTCAGCAGAGGATGCTGGTAGAAGCGAAAAAGAATTTTTGGCTCAAATCTTATCAGAGGTTGTGAAAGCTGGAGCTACAACTCTTAATATCCCTGACACTGTTGGATACCAAACCCCTCAGGAATATGGTGAGCTAATCAAGTATTTGGTTGAGAATGTTTATAACGCTGATAAAATAACTTTTGCTGTACATTGTCATAATGACCTTGGCTTGGGCACTGCAAACTCTTTGGCTGGCGTTTTAAATGGTGCTGGGCAGATCGAATGCACAATCAATGGTATTGGAGAGCGTGCTGGCAACACGGCTTTGGAAGAAGCTGTGATGACAATCAATACCAGAAAAGATGTATTTAACTGCAAAACCAATATTAATACCAAAGAAATTATGCGTACATCTAGGATGATTGCAAATATCACAGGCTCTAATGTGCAGGCAAATAAAGCTATTGTTGGGGCTAATGCTTTTGCTCATGAATCAGGGATCCATCAAGATGGTATGCTAAAACAAAAGAGCACCTATGAAATCATGGAGCCTGAAATGATTGGTTTAACTGAAAATGTAATGGTACTTGGAAAACATTCAGGACGTCATGCTTTTAAAGATAAGTTAACAGAACTTGGTTTTGATTTAGATAATGAATCGTTACAAAAGGCTTTTGAACGTTTCAAAAAATTGGCTGATAATAAAAAAGAGGTTTCTGATCGAGATATAGAATCTATTATTGCTGATGAGGTTTATCATGCACCAGAGATCTATCAGCTAAAGTATGTTCAAATAGTGGCTGGCAACACCACAAGACCTACTGCAAGTATTCAACTAGTTAAGGATGGTGAAGTGATCGAGGGAGCTTGTCTTGGAGCTGGCTCAGTAGATGCAATCTATAAAACTATAGATGAGTTAATAGGAATAAACATCAATTTAGTAGACTTTTCTATTCACTCTGTTACTGGTGGGACAGATGCTCTTGGTGAAGTAACCGTGCGAATCACAGAAAACAATAAAGTTTTTATTGGGCGTGGCTCCTCCATGGATGTTTTGGACGCTTCTGCCAAAGCCTATATTGGGGCAATTAATAAAATGTTATCTTTTAAGTAACGCACAATTAAAAACCTTTTCTCTTAAAAAACAAAAAGAGCCAAGCTTCAATAGCTTGGCTCTTTTTTTTGTCTATTTTTTTAGATACCTCAATCATAAATAAAAGCCAAATAAATGTGGTATTTTCTTGATTTACACTCGATAAATAGTTAACACAATGTAAACCAGGGATTAGATGTCAAAATAACCACTACCTCACCAAAAACACATCGGCTTCTTGCCCTATCAAAAAGCAGAAGCCACTACATATTGCATTTAGAAAACTATGGAACACTACTCTTAACATCAGAGCCCATAACAGAATCTACAGATCTAACAACAAAAAGCCCAATAAGTCATTGGTGGTATAGAGGTCAACAAAAAATAGCAGCGGCCACCCTTATTCGCACAGATGGTACTGTTTTAAGAATTCAAGCTGCAAGGATTGGAGCATCTTGTGATTTAGCTCTACATCCATATAGATTACCAAATCCAAATGGTCGCTATGAAAATCTAGAGTGTTGCCAGTAGATCATATGCACTCCACTTTTTCTATGAAAAAAGAGCCTGAAGATATAGATGTAGATTACTTTGTTACCCCAATGCACCTAATGCCAACTGCAATTGGAGATTTTGATTCTGAAAGAGCTCTGACGATTATTGAAAAAAACCTTCTTTTATATATAACTCAAGCCACAGAAGGGTTAGCGCACTGACACTCCAAAAACATATTAATGAGAGAAACTAATCTAGGTGATTTTTTATTGTTAAAAGAAAACAAAGTATACAGAGCTGTGGTTAGTGACTTAGGAGAAGATGACGCTGACTCAAATTCAGATGCAGAGAAAGAAGAAGAGTGTTGTTCATTTATTAAATTTTTTCTTCTAAAACTTACCCATAAACTACCACCCCAAACTCCTGAATATAAATATTTAAAAAAGAAAATCTTGTTAATGCAAGATACCCTAAAAACAATCCGCACAAAAAGAAAACCGCTTGAAGAAGAGGCTGAGCGCTTAAAAAAATATACGTTAAAAACACCACCTTTGCATTACTTTTCAATGAATGATGTATTAAGAATATTAAGAACACCAACACACTGTAGGCTTTAATAAAAAAGTTGTATTAAATTATTCAACCAAATCTAAAAGCTGGTCATTATTACTATTTTTTATATATAATATGAACCTTTGAAAAAGCAAAAAAGGAGTTAAACCAAATGTATAAAATAGCTGTTATGGGTGGAGACGGAACTGGCCCAGAAGTTGCAAATGAAGCTGTGAAAGTATTAAAAGCTGTTGAGAATAAATATGATGTGAGTTTTGAATTTACAGAACTTAATTATGGTGGTGAACGATATTTAAAAGAAAACGTAATCATCACTGATAAAGAAGTCCAAGACCTAAAAGCTTATGATGCTATTTTACTTGGAGCTATTGGTAACCCTGATGTTAAACCTGGAATCTTGGAAAAGGGAATCCTTTTAAAGGTACGGTTTGAACTTGATCAATATATTAACCTAAGACCAGTAAAACTTTATGAGAACGTAGAGACACCTCTTAAAGATAAAACACCAGAGGATATAGACTATGTTGTTATTAGAGAAAACACTGGTGGTATTTATACAGGCACTGGAGGTGTTTCACAAAAAGGTACTGAGCATGAAGTTGCAATACAATCTATGGTATATAACAAAATGCAAGTTGAACGTGCTTGTAGATATGCTTTTGAATATGCACTTAAAAGAAATGCTAAAAAATCATGGCGTGGGCTTTCTGAAGCTGATAGACAAAAAGGTTATGTTGGCCAATTAACACTTTGCGGTAAAACAAATGTTTTGACTTATGTTTTTGATTTATGGGAACGGACTTTTTATGAAGTAGCAAAAGACTATCCAACAATCAAACCAGACTATACACACGTAGATGCCACTTGTATGTGGATGGTGAAAAGCCCTGAGTGGTTTGATGTCATTGTTACTAGCAATATGTTTGGTGATATTATCACAGATTTGGGTGCTATTACCCAAGGTGGTATGGGCTTAGCTGCTGGTGGCAACATCAACCCTAACGGTGTATCAATGTTTGAGCCGATTGGTGGCTCTGCTCCAAAGTACACTGGTCAAAACATTATCAACCCAATGGCAGCTATTGGTGCTGCACAAATGATGATCGACCATCTTGGCGAATCAAAAATTGCAGCTAGCATGGAAACAGCAATACAAACTGTGATTAAAAAGATGGATTCTATGTCTGCTGGTAAGATGGGTTATAGTACTAGTGAAATTGGAAATATGGTTGCTGATCTAGTTTAATTTCCTTTCTATTTTTTTAAACATAAAAGAGCGCTAAATTAATAGCGCTCTTTTTTTATTCCCAAAAAACCACTTCACTGTAATATAATTTTACATTATCATTATATTCATATTCACAAAAAGTAAATACCATACAAAAGTAGTCAATAATACACATAATAGGGAGATTGCAAATTGGAAAAATACATCAAAATACAAGAAAATAAAGTAAAAATTAAGATACAACCTTTGGCTATAAAATTTAAAATGGTGGCCAAGCCTAGCCCTGATAGCCATTTTTTACAGAGACATGGGAAACAATTATTGGCTATCATTTTAGCTATTATAATATTAGGTGGAGGGACAGCACTTGCCCTAGCTTTTCTAAATGCACAAAACAGAAATAATGAAGGTGAGGATAGCTCTGATCAGGGACTTGCACTTACCGCAAACCCAATAGATACAGCTGACACCCATCTCCTTGCAGCAGACTTAGAATTGAGAGCAGATCCTGCCGTAGATACGTTCACGCTAGGGTTTCCTACTTCCCCACATATAGACCGCCTGCCTACCGGCTCTCATATTCCACTTATAATAGAAGATACAGATGGTGGAGTAATATTTAGCTCTGTATCAAGTACAGGTGTGGCTGGATCCTCTTATGTTTTACGACATACAGACCCCACCAAGGCTATTGAAGTTACTTCGGACACAGTCCCAACTGAAGAAGGTAGACTTGTAGCTTGCAACCAATTAAACATAGATGGCACCAAAGATGCTTTTATTGCAATAATAACAGGAGAAGCAGATGAAGACGCCCTTAACGGTAGACTTTATGAAGGTTATAAAGATCCACGGATTTGCTCTTTAGATGGAAATGCTTATGTATTAATGACACAAACAAGCACTGGAAGACCTAAGCTCATCAAGGTCAACCCAGAAACACTGGAAATGGATTGGGCTAGAAAAGCTAGTGATGTATTAACCCATACTTCTTGTATTATTGATGGAGATGGCAATCCAGTAATAGTTGGGCAGATAACTGGATCTGCTGAAACGCAATTTATAAAAATGGATCAAGGTGGTGTATATATAAGTACAACCGCAATCCCTTATCCACTTGCACAAGAACCACACAGACTACCTAATGGCCAGACAGCTTTACTTGTTGCTGGTGGCGTAGATAGCTGTGTTTTAGATACATTAACATGTATCACAGGTGGGCTGCCAAGTGGTGAAAGCCTTATTGTTTCAGCAGCAACAGTAAAACCAGATAGTCAAGGCCTAATGGTTGGTGTATCTGACCCTGCTGGCAATCAGTATATCTTTGATATCAGCCATGACGTAGCTGGCAATGAAACCGTAATCGCTCATATGCTATCTGGGATACAAGATCCTATAACAAGCATCAGCTTCACTGAAGTTGGAGGGGTCATTGGCTTTACCACAGGAACTGAACTACGAACAATAGACATAAACCTACCACCAGCAAGCCAAGCTGAAACCTGCACCCCGACTATTATTCAAGAGATCGTCGCTGATCTTCACAATTTAACAACCTCTGCTGCTACAATAACAGCAGGATCGACAATTGTTTCATCTGATTTCTTTGGAGATCTAGAAACTGTAACTGCAGCATCAGGGGCTGAAAAAACTTGCGAATACCCACCGCCACCCACACCACAAGACCTAACTTGGCTGTGGTGGACTTTAGGAGCTACAGCCTGTGTTATCATACCGGGCGTTGGAATTCCCTTAGCTAGATCTATTATCAAGGTAAAACGGCAACAGCTGCAGATACGTGCTTTAACAGCTGCAATTGTTGCTGAAAAGAGACCACCTACTATAAACACACTAGCAACACCTGTAAACTTTAGGCCAGCAAGACAAGATAGTAAATTAAGAATATTGGGCAGCGGCACCAGCGCACATGTACTTAGCGCAGAATATATGGGAAAACAAGTTGCGGTAAAAGTTTTTAAACCAGGTGAATCTACTGCAGAAGGCACAACAATGAAGGGATTGGCATTAACGCCAGTAGATAATTTTTTACGATGTTATGGACAACTTATAGTAACAGACCCTGAACTACTTACAAACATGGGTCTTGAACCTGGTAAAGATTCTCTAAATGCACTTGTCCTTGAATATGCACCACACACATTAATATCGTATCTCGAACAATTCCCAGCAAAAACAGTTCGTGAATACCAGGTAGAAGTAGTAAGGCTTGGCATACAACTAGCTGAAGCTGTCAAAATTTTGCATAGGTTCGACAGGGTCCACCGCGATATTAAACCTGAAAATGCACTTATCAAAGGTAAAGATGTCAAAATGGCAGACTTTGGCTCAATAAAACAAGTTGCTTCAGCCGCAGATCAAATCAGCACCTCTCATATAAACTTTTCAGATGTAGAAGTAAAGTATGGGTTCTCGCCCGCATATGCACCTCATGAGTTCTTTCTTGGTGAGTTTAGTAAACCAGGTGATATTTTTTGCCTTGCCATGACTTTAATACATATGTTCGAAAAAAAAGGACCCTATAGCCAGCTAAACGTTCAACAAATAATGAGAAGCCTTTCTCGTGGGTTTAAACACCCTATACCAAAGATGTGTCCTGCCCCCTTAAAAGGCTTATTACTAGATTGCTTAGAACAAAACCCGGCAAATAGACCTACTTGCGAAAAACTACTCTCTAGTTTAGTTGCTTGGCAAAAAGATCCAGACGCATATCAAAGACAGCAACAAGCACAACAAGAAAGAGATAGAAGAGCTGGTTTTAGACATACCCCAAACCCAATGCTAGCCATTGTCCCTCAACCATCAACACCATCTGGAAGACCTTCTCCATCTCAACAAAGGAGACGAGAGCTTGTGGATGTTAGAAAATGGCACAAAGTCCCAGATGCTGCGCGAAAGTAACAAAACTTAGCATTTAAAATGCTAAAAAGATTTAATCTAAAAATAATCTAACAAAACAGCCTGCCAAAATAAAAAGGCAGGCTGTATATGTTTAATATCTTTTTTATTGAATAAGGCTTAAAAAGCTATTTCAATATCCCTACCTGCAAAAGATGCCTGTATGCGAGCCTGTTCTGTTGCATTACTACTAATACCTGTATTTTGTAGGTTTAGCACACCAAGGCTTATTAGATTGCCTATATTATCTGGGAGCTTATTTAAACTAGGATTATTTTGTAAAAGTAGCTCATCTAAACTGGTTAAATTACAAACTGCATCTGGGATAGTGGTTAATGAATTACTATTTAATTGCAAGCTCACAAGGCCTGTAAACTTTTCAATGCCGGCAGGTACTTCTGATAAACCATTGTTACTTAAATCTAAAGTAGTTATTGAAGCTGGGGCTATTTTCAACTGGACTTCTGTTGTAGTGAAAACAATATCTTGGCCTGGAATGCCATTGAGGTTCATTTCAAGGGTGCCGTTACCTGACAGCTGAATATTTGCCTCGTCTGCACAAACACTAAAACCCAATGCAACAACTATAACTAAACTTACTAAAACTTTTTTCATGAACATATCTCCTTTTTTATTTTATTTTTTATTTTTACAATTTATATTATACCCACTTTTAAAAGTTTCTAACATCGAAGAGCTTTGATAGGTTTTAGGCGCGCGGCTCTTAGAGCTGGATAATAGCCAAAAAACACTCCTGTTGAAAAAGAAATACCACAACCTAGAAATATTGCATAGATGGATAGAACAAAATGCCAGTTAGCAAAATATGAAACTACATAAGTAACTACACCGCCAAATACAACACCCAATAATCCACCTATAGAACACAAAATAACAGCCTCTGCTAAAAACTGGATTTGGATGTCTGTCATCTTTGCACCCAACGCTCTTCTGATCCCTATTTCTCTGGTACGTTTATTGATACTCACCAACAAAAAGTTCATGATGCCTACCCCACCCAATATCAAGGCAATGGTGCCGATAGCCCCTAATAATAGAGAAAAGAACCGCATCTGTTTTTTCTTTTGCTCTAAAATTTCTTCTAAAGTACTTACTTTTACTGCCTTGCTTTTGGGAAGTAGCCTAAAATATTGATTGATACCTGCTATAGCTTTTTTATATTCAACACCTTTTTTTTTCTGTGCATAAAAAGAGGTTATTTCTTGGTTTATAAGTTTATTTGCTATTGCAAAAGGAACCAGAACCCCATTATTTACACCATAAGGCCTAAACCCACCAACTGGAAATTCATCTAAAACGCCCACTATTCTAAACACTTTATTTGCCGCTTTTATTCTATTGTCCACTAAACTCACAAAATGATCTGCGCTTAGCTTTTTTGCAAGGCTTGAGCCTATAACACAAACTGGCTCGTTTTTATCTATAGGTAGCAAAAAACGACCTTTTTTTATCTGTACTGGATTAATTTTTGGGAAATTATTGGTGATGAGTATTAGCGGTGATTTATAGTATCTACCATTAAAAACAACTGGTTTAACGACTCGCTTTATTGGCTCTGTGTTTTTTATTGAATCTAGAATATCTGGCATATTGTTTATATCTGAAATCGAAAATGAATTTCTTTTGATTTGGTCTGTTTTTTTCTGGCTATAATCAATAGAAACATATAATACATCTATACCTAAGTTATCGAATGTTCGTTTCATCTCCCAGGAGACTATTTTATTTATATTTATAATTGCGATAACAGAAGCTATGCCTATAGTAATACCAATTAGGGCCAGTAGAGATTGTCGCTTTGCTGATCTTAAGCTTTGGATAGCTTGTTCTATATTTAATCTAAAATTCATAGCTTTGAAACCTCTTGTACAACACCATCAATAATTAAAACCTCTCTTTGGCAACTTGCGCCCACTGCAAGGTCATGGGTAATGATTACGGTTGTCAATTCTTCTTCTGCGTTTAACCTTTTAAAAAGATCCATTATCTCTTTACTTGTTTTTGAATCTAGGGCACCAGTTGGCTCATCTGCAAGCAGAAGCTGCGGGCTGCCAGCCAAGGCTCTAGCTATTGCCACTCGTTGCTGTTGGCCACCTGATAATTGGCTTGGGTTGTGCTGTGCCCATTTTGCCAACTTCACCTTTTCAAGCTTATCCAAGGCTATAGGAATATATTCTTCACTTTTTAAACCTCTATATATTAGCGGTAAAGCCACATTCTCAAGGGCTGTTAGTTTTGGGAGTAGATGAAAAGATTGAAAGATAAAACCTATTTTTTTGTTACGCAGCTCAGATAAATGATGATCGTCTAGATATTCTATAGGCTTATTATCAAATGAATAGGTGCCAGAGCTTGGTTGATCTAAAAGCCCTATGATATTCATTAATGTTGATTTACCAGCACCCGATTTGCCCCTAATTGCTAAAAACTCACCCTTTTCTATTGTAAGGTTTAAGCTCTTAAGAACATCAAGCCGAACTGCTTCTAGGTAGAAATTTTTGCATATATTTTTAAGCTCTATCATTATTTTTTAGTAGGCTACCCACTCACCTTCTTTAAGGCCTTTTTTGATCTCTACACCTTCTTTGGTAACTACACCAGTTTGAACAGCTCTTTTCTTTAGCTTGCCCAACTTAGATTTTTTTACCATGACTGATTTTGTGGATCCTTCTAACATCACTGAATCTAAGGGAACCATTAATGATTCTTTTTTGTTATAAGTTATAGCTTCTATATCTATACTCATACCTAATTTTAGCTTGGCCTTTTCTTCTGTGGTTAACTTATCGAAGCTGACCACAACCTCATAATAAGGCTGCTGGTCGCGACCGCTAACTTGTGCTTGAGGTGATATATTAGAAATGCGCCCTGAAAACCCTGAACCAGGAAGTGCTGAAATTGTGATTTTAATTTTTTGGTTTTTGTATAAATTTGCTACATCCAATTCATCAACTTTGCAAATTATATTAAAGTCTTCAGTATCACCAATTTCGAACAACAACTCTTCTTTGCGCACACTTTGGCGGGCACGAAGTTTTTTACTGCTTTCTTCTGGTTGCAGCACAACCCCTGAAATAGGTGCTTTTAGCATATTTGATTTGAGTAGTTTTTTTGCTTCATCAAGCTCATCCTTAGCTTTTTTATATTCGTACTTTGCTATTCTTATTTGGTTTATGCCACCTTTACCTTGCAAGGTTTTAAAATCAGCTTTTGCAAAGCTATAGTCAGCAACCAAGTCTTGGAAGTCTTGCTTGCTTTTGATTAGTGATGATTCAGCAATAGCACCATGTTTGAAAAGAAGCTGATTTTCTTGTTCTTTCTTTTTGGCAGCCTCAACAGCAAGTTTCTTTTTTTCAAGTGCATAACGAGCTTTTTTAACAACAGCGCTGTTCTGCCAATCTTTCAGCTGGTTTAACTGTTTTTTAGCTTTATAATACGCTTTTTCAAAACCTGCAAGCTTATAGGATAGATCGTCCAGATCAAGCAGTATTAGTGAATCACCTTTTTTAACGAATTTACCATAGGAAAAGTATTTAGAAATCACTCTGCTATCCATTGGGCTTAAAATCCGGGTTATTGTTTTTGGGGCTAATAGTCCTGCTATTTGTAGCTTTTGGGTTATTGGTTGTTTTTGGATTTTAATAATATCAGTAAACTTGCGAGTGGTTTTTTTGTCTGAAACTTCTAAGTCTGAACCCTTGTTCCAAGAAAAATACACAATTGAACAGAACAGAAGAACGAAAAAAACAGAAACAGAGACCCTTACAACTTGTATCTTCTTTAACATAAACTCCAGATGTTTTTTACTTTCTTCAACCTCTATAAATGCATCTTTGAGCTCTTGGTTCTTGTCTTTTAGTTCTTTAGTAAACTTCTTTTCAGCTGCTCGCAACTTTAGGGTTTCTGTAATGTCATTTATAACTACTACCACACCCAAAGTTTCTTCTTGGCCTTTTTGGGTTTCTTTTAAAAGAATGGTATTTACATGTAGATTAACTTTTTTTTCGCCAGTGTTAAAGCTAACTTCTTTATCAACTATAGTGTTTGCCTTATGAATAGCTTCTATAATTGTTTCATTAAAATCATCGTTATCTGGATCACCAAAAAAAACCTCTGCAAAAGTTCTATCGACAGTTTCTTCTACATTGATATTCAAAATCTCTGCAGCCCTGGGGTTAAAGCTCATAATCTTGCCTTTAAGGTCTAAAACCATGATGCCGTCGTTTAGCTTTTCAAATATATATTTATAGATCTTTTCGTAGCTATGCATAATTATTCTTCCTTAAATTCAATTTTCCAGGTATCGAGTGTGGTACCCAGAGATTTATCTAATAATGATAAATTTTTAAAATAAGAGAACTTGGCTTCCAGCTCTTGCTCTCTGGCATCTTTTAGATTATTTTGCAGAGCAATGACTTTAAAGTTAGAAGAAAGACCTAGCCTAAGCTTATCTTGCTCTATTTCTACAAACTTCTCAGCTAGTTCTTTTGCTTTTTTAGCTAGTTTGTACTTAACCGAGCTGGCTTTTACGTCTCTTATTCTGGTTGCTATTTCTGTCTTTAATAGCTTTGTAGTTTTTTTAATATTCCTTTTGCTTTGCTTAAGGAAATATTCATTACTCAATACATCTGCATCTTCAGCTAAACGATCAAAATCGTAGCTGGTACTAAGACCTACGCGCCAATCGCCTTCACTAAACAGCTTAAAGCTGTCTTTAACTGCTTCTCTATAACTTGACCCTGACCCACTTTCACTAACGCTAGCAGAAAGTGCAACATTTACTTGCTGATTGCTTTTATTTATTTGATATGTGATTTGGTTTTTTTGGTGACTATATAAAGCAATTTGGTATGAAGGTCTGGTTTTGGCTATTTTCAAAAGAGCACTAAACTCTAAACTTTCAGGTTCTGAGATATCAATATCTTCTGCCACACTTATATCAAGATCTTCTGCTAGCTCTAGATCTTCTAAAAGCTTTGTTTTTGCAAACTCCAAGTTTGCAACAGAAGATACATTTGATAGCTCTTGGTTTGCAACATCTGCCTCTGTTTGTAGAAGGTCTACTTTAGCTATGCGCCCCATATTGAGTAATAACTTACTTGTATTCAATGTTTTTTTTGCTTTTTTAAAAGCCTCTTCACTATCAATAACCGCACGTTGAGCTCTTAATAAACTATAGTAAGAAGAGATGATGTTTAAGATTGTGTCGCTTATTGTGTCTTTGAGATTAAGAACACTTACCTTTTCGTTAATTCTTGAACGCTCCAAATTGGCACCAGCAACACCAAAGCCACTTAGCAACGGTTGTGAGAAGACCATAGACATACCACTGGCATAGTTTTTATCTGGCCCTGCTAGAATATTTGACCAAGAAAAAGAAAAATCGCCACCAGTAGGCATTTTTAATGAAAGATGAGGTCTTACATTAAAGCTATAGTTGTTTGGGTCACCTTTACTTGTATCTGCGCCAGCTGAAATCTGTAGCTTTGGAAAAAAAGAATTCTCTGCAATTTGATAGTTATATTGTTGAAGCTTTCTTGTAACATACGCATCTTTAAGATCAAAATTATTTTCTAATGCTAAATACACGCATTCTCTTAGAGTTAAATATAACTTATTACCAGAAGAAACAGCTTCTTTTTCAAAACCACAAACAGGAGTATTAATTACAAAAAATATCAATAAAATAATAAGTATACGCATTATTAAAATAATATCACATGAAAACCAATTCCAGACATGAATTATAGAAATAAATAAGAATTAATTTTTTAAAATTCATAAAAAAAAAGAGCATCATTTCTGATGCTCTTTTTTTATTAATCTTATGATCTATTTACTTATTTTCAAATTCTTTAAATAAAAAGTCTAGATCTTTATATTTTTCCTCTGAGATTCGAACACCATCCACAGTAACAAAAATACCTTCTTCTTCGCAGTGACCTTTACATAATTGTGGTTTGATTTTGATTCTTTGCTCTAGCTTATATTCTTTCACTTTAGCCCGCATCTCATCCATCAACTTAGTAGATCCTTTTTTTGAACAGCTCTTATCTACACAAACCTTAATATCAACAGGCGAGCTAATATCTTTTGCTCTTTTTTGGATTATATCAAGGTCATCTCTTTTTCTGTTCTCGTATGTAGTGTGTAATAGATCATGAGCAATATCTGAATTAGGTTTTATATAGAAATCTTCATATAGCTTCTGAATATCTGGATTGTCTTGAGATGTTCTTAATTCAGATTCTTTATCAAGAGCAACAATGATATTCTTTCTCTTTGTAAGCTCTTGAGATCCTTCTGGTTTAGGGTGTCCCGCACCATCAATACAACCACCAGGACAAGTCATAACCTCTACCAAGTCATAACTAACTTTTTCTCCATTTTTTATTTGTTCAAGGATTGGATCTACATTATTCAAACCGTTTACTACTGCCAAACGAACCTTAGTACCATTAACATCATACTCAACCTCTTTTATGCCTTCCAACCCTCTAACTTCATTAAAATCCAGCTTTTCAAGCGGCTTACCTGTTATCTTTTCAACTGCCATCCGAAGAGCAGCTTCAGCTACACCCCCAGTAACCCCAAAAAGAACGCCTGCACCACTCACCTGCTTATATGGAGCATCGTATTCTTGTGGATCAATAGATGCTGTGTCAATCTTAGTTTTATTTATCATCTCAAACAGCTCTGAAGTTGTAAGCACTGCATCAACATCTCTAACTCCGTCTTTTACAAACTGTTTTCTAGTAGCCTCATCTTTTTTAGCTATACACGGGACAATCGAAACAACAAAAATATCATCTTTTCTATCTTCAAGACCTGCCCATTTAATATAATGGCTTTTTACAGTTGAACCCATCATTTGTTGTGGTGACTTACATGTTGATAGATTCTCGATTAGTTCTGGGTATTTTTTTTCTACATAATTAATCCAACCAGGACAACATGATGTAAAATGAGGAAGTTTCTTACCGCTTGCAACTCTACCAAGAAACTCTGTTGTTTCCTCCATTATTGTTAGATCTGCTGCAAAAGTAAAATCAAATATTTTATCAAAACCAAGCTTACTACACTTTAATATGCCTGCAAGAAATGGCATTGCCTCGTTGTGTTTTAGATCATAATGAGTTGCCACAACCGATCTAACTGCTGGAGCAACAAAACCAATAACTATTTTCTTAGGATCATTTAGAGCTTTAAATACGATGTCACTTTCTCTTTTATAAGATAGAGCTCCGCAAGGGCAAGCTGTAACACAATGTCCACAACTAACACATGCTGTTTCTTCTAGAGGCGCACCATTGATAGTACCAACCCTAAAACAGCCATTTTCAGTATAAGAGTCTAACACTCCAGGACCAACAAAATCATTACAAACAGCGACACAAAGACCACAAGCTATACACTTATTATGATCTCTTCTAATAAATGGATGGTCTTTTACTATTGGTATATAAGAAAGATCTAAAAGTGGTTTTTTATGCACAATTGAATGAGCACTTGCTTCATCTCTTAAGTTACATGTATTTCTTTCTGAACAGCCACATTTCAAACAACGCTCTGCTTCAGATATTGCCTGTTCCTCTGTCAAACCAGTTTCAATTTGATTAAAGTTTTTCGCTCTTTTTTCTACAGAAATAGTTGGCATTTTTACGCGCTCTATTTTAGGCTGCGCTTCAAACTCATGACGAGGTAGATCTTCCAATGAACCACGGCTACAAGAGTAATCTTCTCTACGCTCGGGAACATAACCCTTCATAACAAAATCATCCATACAATCTGCAGCTTGACGCCCTGATGCAACAGCTTGAATAACAGTTGCAGGGCCAGTTACGCAGTCACCACCTGAAAAAACTTTTTCTACTGACGTTTCCATTGTCTTACCATTAATTTCAATATCACCCCAGCGGCTTAGTTTAACTGGCATATCATCCCAAAGAAAAGATGCGTCTGTACTTTGTCCAATAGCACCAATTACTGAGGTTACTGGGATAATTTCTTCAGGCTCACCGTCAATTGGCACAGGCCTTCTTCTTCCAGACCTATCTTCTGGACCAAGCTCCATTTTCATAACACTTATACTATTTACATATCTACTTTCCGAGTCAAAATCGATTTTTGTTGGTGATACCAAAAATCTCATTTCAACACCTTCTTCTAAAGCTTCTTCTATTTCATATGATTCAGCAGGCATCTCATCTTTAGTTCTTCTATAAACCAAAATCACTTTTTTAACGCCTTCACGCCGCAAAGCTGTCCTTGCACAATCAATAGCAGTATTACCACCACCAATAACAACTACACTTTCACCTAGCTCAACATTAACACCTTTTGCTATGCGTTCAAGAAAAGCGATTCCAAGCCAAACACCCCTAGCTCTATCACCCTCTAACTTTAAGGTGTTTGCTGTAGACGAACCTATCCCTAAGTAAACAGCATCAAAGTCTTTCTGAATATCTTCCAAATGCATATGAACACCAACAGCTTTTCCTGTTTGTATTTTGACACCTAATTTAGTGATTTGCTCTATTTCTTTATCAAGTGTGTTTTTTGGCAAGCGATAAGACGGTATGCAATATTGCATCATGCCACCAGCCTTTGGCTGACTCTCAAAAACTGTCACACTATGTCCGTTAATAGCACTATAATAAGCAGCAGAAAGACCTGATGGCCCAGCACCAACAACGGCAATCTTCTTGCCAGTTTTTGGCTTACAAATAGGCATATAGGGCTCTTCACTTTCTATGTCTTTATCTGCAACAAACCTCTTTACATTATTAATAGCTACAGCACTATCTACTAAATCACGTCTACAAGCCATCTCACAAGGATGTGGACAAACTCTACCACAAACAAGAGGAAATGGATTTCTATCTTTAATCACACGAAGAGCTGCTCTTTTATTGCCATTAGCAACTTGCCTTAGATATGCCTGAATATCTATGTGAGCTGGACAAGCTTGAACACAGGGCGCAACACAGTCAGCATTATGTTGACTTAGTAGCTGCTCTATCCTAATTTTTCTATAAGAAACAACCTTTTGAGAGTTGGTACTAATTTCCATACCATCATAAACATTTGTAATACACGACTTAACAAATCTCGATTCATTCAATAACTCAACAACACACATCCCGCACTCACCATCCTGACGAGTTAGTCGTACATCATTACATAAATGTGGTATATGAATCTTCTCGTCTGTAGCTACCTGAAGGATTGTTTTCCCTTTGGTTGTTTCAGCTTCACGACCGTTTATTGTGAATTTTATTGTTTTTCCCATTTAAGCTCTCCTTATCATTCGTTTTTTCATATTAAACACTTCTTTTTGCCACAAAGTTTATCACGCAGTAAATACTCCGTAAATAGCAAACTATCAACCTATACAACCATCATTATCGTAATATTTATTAGTTATAATGCTTTTTTCGTATTTTTGTGCTTATTTCTACAATATATCCCTTAAGAGACTATTTGAGCGTTCAATAAATTTTTGTATTTCAGCACCTTTTAATGGACGTTTAGACATTAGAGCTAGATCATAAATATATTCACATAAATTACTGACCTTAGGTGTCATACCCAATTTTTCTTTGGTATCAAGAACCTTCTTAACTACAGGACTACTGCTATTAAGAACCAAAGTATTATCTTCAAACATCGCAGTATCCATGCCCTTCATCATATTAGACATAGCCTTCATTCGCTTGCTTTGTTCTGATTCTAAAATAAGGGCTGGCGTGTTTTCACTTTTCAAAGCTTGAACTTTTATTTTGAGCTTCTCATTATTTATTGCTTCCTTAAAAATATCTTCTATTTTTTGATCTGAAGTTTTATTGTCTTTTGGATCAACAATTTTTGATTCTTTATCCTTATCTATTAGATGCTCTGAAATATCACTATCAACAGAAACATACTTAATATCTGTATTTTTGGATTCTATAAACTGTAGAAAATGGGTATCTATTAAATTACTCAAATAAACAACTTCAAGTTCCTGAGCCTTAAACAGCTCAACATAAGAAGCCTGAGTTTCTTTATCTGCACAATAGAAAACCTTATTCTCGTTCTTTCCTTTATTTCGATCCAAGTATTCCTGAATAGTTGTCTCGTTACCATTAGATGAAGTGAAAAGAACAATATCTTTTACTTTTCCATAGAAATCGTCATTGGTCATCATCCCATATTTAACAAAAGGGTTAATATCAGCCCAATACTTTTCAAAAGATTTCTTATCTTTCTTTGAAAGATCTGTAAGTTTGTCTGCAACCTTTTTAACAATATGTTTTGATATCTTTTGGACATACGGATCATTTTGAAGATAACTTCTAGAAATATTTAGTGGGATATCAGGACAATCTATAGCACCCTGTAACAGTGTCAAAAACTCTGGCAACACTTCTTTTATATTGTCAGACACAAAAACCTGCTGACAAAAAAGCTTTACCTGACCTTTATTATGAGCGTCTAGTTCGTGGGTTAGTTTTGGGAAATATAAGATTCCTTTTAAATTGAATGGGTAATCAACATTAAGGTGTATCCAGAAAAGAGGCTCTCCTTGTAATGGGTATAATTTTTGATAAAACTCTATGTACTCCTCATCTTTTACATCTAATGGTGTTTTTATCCATAATGGGTTCTGGTCATTAGCTTTATTGCTATTAACTTGGATTTCTACTGGTAGAAAATTAGCATACTTTTCAACCAAGTCTTTGATCTTATCTTCGCTTAAATAATCTTTGCTTTCATCATTAACATATAAGATTATGTCTGTACCAACTTCTTTTTTGTTACCTTCTGATATTTTATATTCGGTAGACCCCTCACAGAACCAGTTAGCAGCCTTTGAACCTTTTTTGTATGAAAGCGAATTGATTTCAACAGTATCTGCAACCATGAATGAAGAGTAAAAACCCAACCCAAAGTGACCTATTATTTGGCCGCCTTTTTCGTCTTCCTTATACTTTTCGACAAATTCTTCTGCACCAGAAAAAGCTATCTGATTAATATATTTCTGGATTTCATCAGCGTCCATACCCAGGCCGTTGTCACTTATGGTTATTGTTTTTTTCTTTTCATCGATAGTGATATTGATTTTACCATTTACGCTAATATCCAAACTCTCTTTCAGTGCTATTTTATTTCGCTTAGTTATGGCATCAAAAGAGTTGGATATAAGCTCTCTCAAAAAAATTTCATGGTCTGAATAAAGCCATTTCTTGATTATTGGTAGGATATTTTCAGTATTTACACTTATATTCCCTGTCTGTTGTTTTTCTGTTTTTGCTGTCATGATTTCTTACTCCTTAGTTTCTATGATATATACATTTTTTATTAGTCTCAAACTTCTATTGTTATATAGTTTTCGATTGGCTTCAAGTACTTATATTTTTATTTGATGGATTATCGATTTTTTTTGGTAGTGATTTTAGTTTTTTTTTGGCTATAAACAGAGAAATGCTCAGAGGTCTGTGCGTACGTTGTTGCAGAGTAACTGAGACTAGAACATCTCAGAGCAGTGTGCGTGCTTTGTTGCAGAGTAGCACAAAAATGTTATTACTGCCCTCAATCAAGTTGAGGATAAACTCCGGCGGTAATCTATGCTTTATAAGTGGTTTGTTTCTTGCTTTCTATATGTAGAGCATAACAATTATTGAGTATTGTTTTATAGGTTAATCTTTCTAATTACTCATTTCATTCAGGCTTATTAGGGGACTATAGTGGTATATCCAAGGATTAGGGTTCTAAGCTAGCCTTAGTTCTATTTTCAGGGGATTAGATTCTCTTCTTGAGATTCTTCTACTTTTCCAACATCTTCTTTATCTTGAGATATAGCAGCCTCATTAGGATCAACTTCTGGGGCTTCTTCAGTTTTAGGAGCTTTTTCCTGTTCTAGGTCAGGCTCTTTTGCTGCTTTTTTTTCTTTTACTTCTGGATTACTATCGTCTTTCTTGGATTCAGTTTCTGCAGCTTCTTCAGTTTTAGGTTTTTCTTGAGATTCTTTTGCTTCTTCGTTTTTTTCCTTACCTTTATCTTCAGCCTTTGATTTTTTTGATTCTTTTTTAGCTTTTTTCGTTGTGTCTTTTGAAATGTCCTTAGATTCTTTTTCTTTAGCTTTTTTCTTATCTGATTTACCTTGCTGTTTCGATTCTTTTTTACGATCTTCATTGCTTTTTTCTAGCTTTGTTTCTTCTGGTTTTATTTCTATTGGTTTATCAACCCAAACCTTATGATCTTTATTGGTTTTAAGAGATATATACCCACCAACCATAGCAACAGGTATAGTAAAACCAATAGCTAATAGAACATAAGAAAATGGTAAGAAAGTGTATACGTATTTATATAAAAACACGCCTGTTATCAACGACACTGCTCCAGCAAAGAAAGAGTGGGTAAATTCAGAACAACAAGCAACCCTTGCCGCGACATACCCCCCTAATAGCGTGAAAAAGTAACCAATAACAGTAAGAGAATAGAAATAAGGGTCTGTTTGAGTATACAGGCTAAATTCTTGCAAGGTAGCATCAATATAAACAAAAAAGAAAGCTGCTAAATATGTAAAAACAATACCCCCTAAAAAAGAACCCAGAATATCTACCACCCAACCTTTTATAACTGCACTAATATTCATAAACTACTCCCATAAATAATTTAGTTAAAATACAAATATAATTATAACATCAATGCTTAAAACATTTACGCCAAACAACAACAAAGATAACTCAAAGCAATTCTTATTCTATAAGGGTGATCTAACCCATTCCATGGTCAAAACCCTGGGATATCCGTCCCGAATACAAATACAAGGCCAGCCGAAGATCAAACAAAAATGGCCAATAACAATCAAACCTTACATTATAGATAACAAGAAACATATCATGAATAAGCCATGTACACAGTAATAACATTTTCGTGCTGCTCTGCAACAACGCACACACACTGCTCTGAGATGTTCTAGTCTCAAGTGCTCTGCAATAACGTATTAACTACTGCTCTGAAATGTTCTATGAATTTGTGTTTACCAGATCAATCCTCTACAATAAATCAATATGAAAACAATCCTTTCTGAAAAACCAAGTGTTGCTCGCGACCTAGCAAAAGTACTAAAAGCTGATAAAAAAGGCGACGGTTTTTTTGAGGGTAATGGCTATTATATTACTTGGACCTTTGGGCATTTAGTGCAACTTTCTTACCCAGAAACCTATGACCCCAAATACAAGAGCTGGACATTAAAAGATTTACCAATCCTACCAGACACTTTCAAAAGAGAATTAGGTAAGAACCAAGGTGTGAAAGAACAGTTTAATGTTATTTCCTCACTATTTAATAAAGATGATGTAACTGAAGTTATCTGCGCAACTGATGCGGGGCGTGAAGGTGAACTTATTTTTAGGCTCATTTATGAGATGGCAGAATGCCAAAAACCTATATCAAGACTCTGGATCTCATCACAAACAGATAAAGCTATTAAAGATGGTTTTGCAAGTTTAAAGCCAGGTGATGATTACAATCCGTTATACGACTCTGCATTATCTCGCTCCGAAGCTGATTGGCTGATCGGCATGAACGCAACTCGCGCATACACAGCCAAATGTTCTCGTGGTAAGGGCGTTATGAGCGTTGGGAGGGTACAGACCCCTGTATTAAATATGATAGTTGAGCGCTATTTTGAGCATACAAACTTCAAACCAACAGACTATTTCGAGATTTTCGCAGATATTAAGCACGATAATGGCAGTTATCAAGGTAAATGGTTTTCTGGAAAAGATGACAGGTTCTTTGAAAAGGGTTTAGCAGAATCTGTTTTAGAAGACGTGAAAAATAATCCAGAAGGCAAAATTTTAAAAGTCACTGAAAAATCTCGAAAAGAAAACCAGCCATTACTATATGACCTAACAGAAATGCAGAAAGACGCTAATAAAAAATTCAAGTTTTCTGCAGATAAAACCCTAAAAGTTATGCAAGCTCTTTACGAGCAACACAAGGTTCTAACTTACCCAAGAACTTCATCAAGATACTTAAGTAAAGATATAGTGCCTCAACTTGATGGCCTAATCCAAAATTTAAAAGAGGTGGGCGACTATAGCTCTATTGCAGAACGAATACTACAAAGCAAATTAAAGATAACTAAACGAATAGTTGATGATGCAAAAGTCACTGATCACCACGCAATAATCCCAACCGACAAAAAAGCAAATTTAGCAGCACTTTCTCCTGACGAACTAAAAATATTTGACCTAGCAATCAAGCGGTTCTTGGCAGTGTTTTTACCTGAATGTATTAAAGACCAAACAGAAATAATCACAACCTTCGGCTCCAATAAGTTCAAAACTATAGGTATAGTAATCAAAGAGCCAGGTTGGCGCGAAGTTTACATGAAAGACAAGCTTGACACAGGTGAGAAATCTAAAAAAGATCAAGAACCAGAACAAACACTACCAGCCGTAAAAAATGATGACACTGTCCAACAAAAAGAAGCTGTCATTGAAGCAAAACAAACCAAAGCTCCGCCACTATACAACGAAGCAAGTATCTTAGGCGCTATGGAAACAGCAGGTAAAAGCATTGATGACGAAGAGCTACGTGAAGCAATGAAAGATTGCGGGCTTGGTACACCAGCAACTCGTGCACAGATACTTGAACGACTTATCTCAGTCCAGTATATTATTCGTGATAAGAATAAATTAATCCCAACCGACAAAGGTTGTCAGCTAATAGCCTCTATCCAAGATAAAGAGCTATTATCATCAGAGCTTACTGGCGAATGGGAAAAGCGCTTAAATGATATGGCGCAAGGTAAATACAATAGAGCTGACTATATGGCTCAGATCGTGGAGTTTACAAAAATGATAGTAGAAAACGTAGTTGAAAATGATATTACCCAAGATCAAGACCAAATTAAAGGGATTGGCGAATGTCCTTTATGTGGCGGCAAAGTAACAGAAATGCCAAAATCATATTCTTGTTCTAACTGGAAAGAAAGAGATTGCCAGTTTGTAATTTGGAAAGAAATAGCAGGCAAAGAGATAACATCAAAGATGGCCGAGACAATAATGAAAAAAGGTGAGACAGACCTTATCAAAGGCTTTAAAAGCAAAGCTGGAAATAAGTTTGATGCAAAGTTAGCTTTAAAAGACGAAAAAGTTAGCTTTGTTTTTGACAACAGCTTTGAAAATAAAGCTCCAATAGGCAAGTGCCCGCTCTGCAAAGATGCTGACGTAATAGAAACGCCAAGAGCCTTTTCATGTTCAAAATGGAAAGAGTCTGGCTGTAAATTTGCTATCTGGAAAGAAATAGCAAAAAAAACTATCGATGAGAAGATAGCTAAAGAGCTAATAGAAAATGGCAAAACTGAAAAACTTTCAGGCTTCAAAAGCAAAGCTGGCAAAGACTTCGAAACCACATTGGTATTAAAAAACGGTAGAGTAGAGTTTTTATTTTAGTTTAGCTCGTAGAAAGTTCATTACACAACTATAATCTCACCCCAAATTGGTACTCGATCCAACCCTTGGATAAAATATTGTCATTCTTGCATACACTCATTAGCGTCTGGTGAAAATCCAGGAAACCCAAAACATAATTAAGAAAAAAGATAAAAAAAGGCTCAAAAGATTTTTCTCTAAAAACATCTAAGATGATAAAAACGAGGCAGGATGACAAAAACAACACCCAACTGTTATAGTTATAACCAAAAAAAAGGAGAACCCTTATGGCAACTGCAAAAAAAGGCAATACGGTAAAATTAAACTACACTGGAAAACTAAACGATGGAAAAGTTTTTGACTCGTCACTAGAACGAGAACCATTCGAGTTTACACTTGGTACAGACCAAGTAATCCCTGGCTTTGAAAAAGCTATCACTGGTATGAAAGTTGGCGAATCTAAAACTGTAGAAATCCCTTGTAAAGAAGCTTATGGCCCTGCACATGAAGCCATGATCTTTGAAGTGGACAAAGAAAAACTGCCTGCTGATATGAAGTTTGAAGTTGGACAGGTCTTACAAGTACCAACAAAAGATGGCTCGCCAATGATGACTAAAGTTGTGGCCGTTACTGACGACAAAGTTAAGATGGATGCCAATCACCCTCTTGCTGATCAGGATCTCACATTTGAACTTAGTTTACTTGAAATCAATTAATAGAGTCTTTTAAGTAATTAAAAATAAAAAAGCGGCATTTAAGCCGCTTTTTTTATAATCAAAAATAAAATTG
>Ga0233447_1000935_pt1 | contig 27524 bp, 30 predicted proteins | sample SI_124_October20_3_FD_183014 | JGI IMG/M metagenome (GOLD analysis project Ga0233447, IMG submission 183014) | Seawater microbial communities from Saanich Inlet, British Columbia, Canada - SI_124_October2016_135_MG | ecosystem: Environmental > Aquatic > Marine > Inlet | place: Canada: British...
AGTTTTGCTCTCAATATTTTACGAAAAAATGATGTTGAAAACATTAGCAATGAACTCTACAGAAACAGTATGAAGCTTGAATACGTCCTTAATTACGAAGGAATACTCCAGAACTGAACAGCCCTTGCACAATATAGATTAACGGCAAAACGCCTATTGTTCTGGTGAGCACCATCCAGGGTGTCCATGTGTGATAGAGTGCGAAAAGCGCACTGTGGAGTATTGGTGTCCACCCTTTCAAACGGTAACGGGGCATTCGAGGTAAGAGATAGCCACGAAAATATAATTCTTCGACCGTAGGGGCAATCAGCACAATAAAAATGAAAGCAAAGAAATAAATGACAATCAGAACAGATTTAGAGTACTCTCCGCCGAGACCCAGATCAAGACGTAGTGCCTCGGGCAGCCATGCGAAGAGCGTTTCAAAAAAACTTGATACTGGGGTCAAGATTGTGAAAGTCAAGCCAAACAAAGCAAATATTACTGGAACCCAGACCAAGTATTGCCAAAATGGAATTTTCTGGCGATAAAGCACGATTCCTTCTAGCGAATTCGTGCCGTTTTTCTTCCTACCTTGATAGAGCAAGAAACCTAGCTCAAATGGAACGAGAACAACGATAGCTGCCAAAATCAGTGCTGCGAGGGATGGATAGTCCAGGTTTCTGATAGGCTGGGCAATTGCAAAATAAAAGGCTCCAACCAGTATGCCTGGAAGTAAATGTAATACCAAGGATTGCCAGATAGTGTGCTCTTCGACGTCATCTGTTTTCATAATAGCATCTTCATTTATCATTTAGCAGTCTCCAATTACGTTACTTTGCGCCGCCCAACCCGTGTTAAGTGGATTGGATAACGGCTTATATACTATAAACCGCATAACGGGAGAATCATTTAGGGCGTTATGCGGCATTAGATTAAAACTAGCATAGCATATTTTTTAGAGTAGGCAATAGAGATGGTGAACACAAAAAAATACGCTATTTCTCTGAACCAAGACGTGCATTATAAACAAATTCCTGGCTGGCTGAAAACTCTTTATAGGCTTCAATTGCCTTTCTGCGCAGCACATCTTCTGCCAACTCAATGCCACGATTGCTTAATTCGCTTCGCCATTCCGGGTGGATTGGCCCCTCATCAAAGCCTGTGATCTCTTCCAGCTCAGGGCCATCTCCCGCAATCACCAACGAGCGTACGCCTGACCATAAAACCGCCCCAAAGCACATTGTACAAGGTCGCCAATTAACGACAATTTGATGAGCGGGAAGTCCATTCGCGCCTAGATCGTAGGTTCCTAGGAGTTTTTGTGCCAGTGAAATTGCCATGATCTCAGCATGAGCAGATGAACAATGAAAGGGTAGTACTCGATTGACGCCAATCACGACAAGCCGACCAGAGTCTCTCTCGAAGATTCCTGCGGCAAAAGGTCCGCCCGTTTTACGCTGGAAATTTATCCGAGAGAATTCGATTACGACATCCATCCGTTCTTCGTTGGTTGCGAAGTGTTCGGGTAGTTGATTAAGCTCACCCACTGCCCAATCGGGTAAATCTAAAGAGAAGCTCGAATTTGCGCTGTTGAAGGTTTTTGTCTTATTCATGTTTTATGGTAAATCATTCAGCTTGAGCGATTCGTTATCCATTATGCCAACCCCTTTTTCTAATACCTCTTTGGCAACTTCTTGCGCTCCCTTTAATGAGTGTAGCTTATACGACCCGCACTGATATTTATTTAGCTCCGGGATTTCTGTTTCGCTAGCAACATTTAAAATATCTTTCATCGCATTTTCCCATGCCTTGGCGACTTCCTGCTCAATCGCATCGCCAATTAGGCTCATATAAAATCCCGTTCTGCAACCCATAGGGGAAATATCAATAATTTCTATGTCTTCTGAATTTAAATGATTCCGCATAAATCCGGCAAAAAGATGTTCGAGGGTGTGAATGGCTTTTTCTTCAACTTGCTCTTTATTCGGAATAGAGAATCTCAAATCATAAACCGTTATCACATCTTCAGAAGGGGTTTTGATCTTTTTGGCAATTCAAACTGCTGGGGCGATCATCTTTGTATGATCCACTTTAAAGCTATCTAATAGGGGCATTTTATTTTCCTTTTAATTTATATCAGAATATTTTTCAAAAAATTCATCTGCGATATTTCCATCACAGATCTTAGTAACAGGTCCGGTCATCGTCGCGGAAAAATCGTCGTCAAGCTGAATTTCAATTTCTCCGCCGGGCATATGCACGCTAATATCTGCGTCGCATAAGCCAAGTTTATGGGCAACGGCTGCGGCTGCTACGCTGCTGCTCCCGGAGGCCAGAGTATACCCTGCTCCGCGTTCCCATATCTCGATTTGGATAGTTGAGCGGTCAAGCACTTTCATAAATTGGACATTTGTACGCTTTGGGAAGCGAGGGTTTCTTTCAATCTTCGATCCATAACGATGAGTTTCTTCAGGTGAAGGGTTTTCTGAAAAAACAACACAATGCGGATTCCCGACTGTTGCTGCACAAAATTTAAGTTTGTGTCCATCTGTTTCAAATATTTCATTTAGAACTTCTCTTGGTTCACCTTCAACGGGGATAATGCTGCTATCAAAACTAACTTTTCCCATTTCTACCTTCACGTTTTTTCTATTTGGGCTAACAGTACATTTGACAGCCCCTCCCGCAGTTTCGACGGTAAATGAGCGCTTATTGGATAAAGATTTGTCGATGATTGAGCGTGCAAAGATGCGTATACCATTGCCACTTTTTTCTGCCTCGCTACCGTCGGGGTTAAAAATTTTTAATCCAAAATCACAAATTGAACTTTCTAAAGGGCCGAGTAAAATACCATCCGAGCCAACGCCATAATTTCTATCGCAAATTAGTCGAATCATTTTCTGCGTCAGCTCTTCTTTGAGATTTTCTGGGTGAACTACAATATAGTCGTTACCTAAAGCATGGTATTTTGAGTATCTCACTTTTTTCTTATCCTAAATCTTTGTTGGTAGTGTAGATGGCAGAAAGCTCAGGGGTAGGATATTTGTAGATAAACGGAAGCAAGTCTAAGGTCCATGGGCGAAACGAAGCGACAAAAAAAGCCAACCTGTTTTGGTCGGCTTTTTTGTCGCTAAATTTGATTTAGTGGCAACACTCACGGATATCCCACACTTCTTTGGCAATATCCCAAATAGCTTTTTTAACATCTTCTTCTTTTGCTCCGGCTACTTTGAAAGTAATTAGTTTTGTGGCAACATCCTCTCCTGTAAATTGACCGAAAGAGATGAAGCTACCGCCAACGTCTGCGACTGCATTGGTGATTTTCTGCAGGATGCCGGGTTGGTCATCTACTAGAGCAGTTACGCGTACGCCAACTTCACGTGCGCCCATCATTTCAAGGAAAACTTTGAAGAGATCTGTTTCTGTGATCATACCGGCAACTTTGCCATCACGCATAACGGGGAGACCGCCAATTTTTTCGTCTGCCATAATACGAGCAGCCTGTTCTATGGGCGTATCTTCGTCAATTGTTGTGACTGTTTTGGTCATGATCTCACTAACAGTGAGCTTGCTTAGCAGGTAATTTATTTCCCATCTACTCAGAGATGTTGCCTTTGTGGGTGAAGCATCAACCAGGTCTTGTCGAGAAACGATCCCGATCAATTTGCCTTTTTTAATAACGGGAGCGCGACGAATCTGCTCTTGTCTGAACAAATTTCGAGCATCATAGACTGGCATATCTGGCGGCAGAGCGATCACGGGACGTGACATTCGTTCTTTTACGAGCATATTTGACTCCTTTGCTAAGGTTGAATTGCAATTGCCTTATTATATACTAAATGCCTAAGTAGGCGGAGCGTATATCTTTATTATTAATTAATTCTCGGGCAGGGCCTTGAATTTCGTTGCGACCTTCGGCTAAAACATAGCCATAATCACTCACAGCAAGCGCCATTTGTACATTTTGTTCGACAAGAAGAATGGTAATCCCTTCACCTTTGAGCTTTTTTAGGCTTCCAAATAAGTCAAGAACCAATACGGGGGCTAAGCCAAGTGAAAGCTCATCAATAATAAGAACTTTGGGGTCAGCCATTACGCCGCGAGCTACAGCCAACATTTGTTGTTCGCCGCCGCTCAGCGTACCAGATTTTTGGCTTCTGCGCTCTTTCAAGCGGGGGAACATTGTAAAAACTTTCTCGAAATTACTATTCATGTTTGCACGAGATCGTTTTGCTGTTGCGCCCATTTCGAGATTCTCGTAAACCGTCATGTCTGTGAAAAGCTGACGCCCCTCAGGTACGAGGACAAGTCCCAGGCTGGCTTTTGCGTGTGCGGAGAGTTTGCTTACATCTTCTCCCTCAAACCAAATCGAGCCTTCCCAAGGTTTGTTCAAACCGACTACAGTGCGCAGCAAAGTTGTTTTGCCAACGCCATTTGCGCCTACAAGGGAGGTTAATTTCCCTTTTTCGAGTGAGAGGCTGGCTCCCCATAAAATTTGTACTTCTCCATAACCGGAGCTAATATCTTTTACTTCCAGGATCGCCATAATTATTCTTCTCCCATCAACTTTTTCGCTAATTCCGGGTCGCCAAGATAGGCTTCAATGACCTGCGGATTATTTGCAATTTCTTCTGGCGTGCCTTCAGCAATTTGCTGGCCATAGTCTAAAACGATCATACGATCCGAGACGTTCATTACAGCTTTCATCACGTGCTCGATCATAATGATCGTGATGCCTCTGTCGCGAATCTTCTTGACAATATCGACCATTGCGCCAATTTCACTGGGATTTAGCCCCGCGAGTACCTCGTCAAGGAGGAGGAGATAGGGGCGGGCTGCCAAAGCGCGGGCCATTTCGAGACGTTTCTTTTGTGCGATATTTAGGCTTGCTGCCAGTTGATCGGCACGTCCATCAAGACGAACAAATTCCATTACTTCTTCCGCAATATCGTGTGCGCTGCTCAGGCTATGGTTTTCGCGCCCAAAGCAGGCTCCTGCAATGACATTTTCACGGACTGTCAATTCTTCCAGAGGCTGCACGATCTGATGTGTGCGCGCAAGACCGCGTTTTGCCATAGCATAAGTTTTACTGGCTGTAACATCTTCTCCAATAAAGCGGACACGTCCAACTTCTGGGGCATAAACGCCGTTGATGCAGTTGAAAAGGGTGGTTTTTCCTGCGCCATTCGGACCGATCAACCCCATGATCTGCCCTTCAGGAAGGTCAAAGGTAACTTGAGTTAGGGCTTGCAAACCGCCGAAGCGTTTTGTTACGCCTTCTACGCTTAAAAGTGGTGTCATGGCAATATCCTCCGTAGAGGGGCAAAGCGATGTCGCAGCCAACCGACTGCGCCCGCTGGGATAAAGAGAACGATGATGAGAAGAATCGCTCCAGAAACTGAAAGTTGAATATCCTTGAAGAAATCACTGGTAACAAGGTAGCCGCGCATACCCTGATAGGCAAATGCACCGAGAATAGGACCAAGAACGGTTCCTTGCCCGCCGAGCATGACCATGACCAGTAATTCGATCGAGGCATGAAGGGGGAAGGCTCCATGAGGTTCCACATTCCCGTTTTTGAAAAAGAATAGTACGCCTACCATACCAGGGATGATCGCAGAAAGAACGTAGGCCCAGGTTTTTGCATTGGGTGCTACTACGCCCATTACCTCAGCTGCATCTTCGTTTTCGCGAATGGCGAGTAGTCCAAGTCCAAATTTTGAAATGCGGACGAGATAGCTAACGATAATGGCTGCAATTGCCAATCCTGCCATGATATAAAAAGCCATACTTAATGCTTCTGCTGCTCCACCGTACTCTTTATATACTTTGAAATTCAGCGTCATGCCAATGGGGCCGCCAAAAAGATCAAAGTTATTGACAAAGGCTTTTACGGCTTCGTTGATACCAATAGTTGCCAAAGCAAAATATGCACCGCGTAAGCGTAAAATAGCCTTTCCTAGTAGATAGGCCAAAACACCGGATGAAATCCCAGCGATGACGAGAGATGTCCAGATAGACCATCCCTGTTCGTTGAGGAAATATAAGCCAACATAGCCGCCAAAACCAAAGAAAACGATATGTCCAAAGCTGACATAGCCTGTATAACCAAGCAAGATGTTGAGGCTGGATGCCAGCGCAATAGCTTTCAGGATCGTGAATGCGTTTTCGCGGTTAGATACGCTGTCTGTGAGGGCGGGCCATAGAGCAAGCCCAACCACGACAAGCAAAGGGACGATAAGACCGAGGTGGTTGCGCCAATTTTTCATTCTTTTGCTCCAAAGAGACCGTTAGGCCGAACCAGAAGAATGACAACGAATAAGCCGAACTCAATGACAGGCACCCAAGAAGTTTCCATAAATGCTGGGATAATCCCTTCGAGAACACCAAGGATGAGACCACCATAGAGTGCGCCAACAGGGTTCCCAAGACCTCCCAAAACACCAATAACAAAACTTTTTAGTTCGTAATGGCCACCTGAGAGAATGCTAAATGGGAAAAAGGTTGCGATCAATGCGCCTGAGATGGCAGCAAGCATTGTGCCAAGCCCGAAGCTGAGCGCTAAAATTCGGGTTGAAGGAACGCCCATCAATTCGGCTGCGGCTCGGTTATTGGTTACAGCTCGGACGTATTTCCCAGGGCGAGTTTTGTAGAGAAAGAAGTAGAGTCCGCCTGTGACGAGAATCGCGATAATGGCAGCAATCAAGCGTGTGCCAAGTATTGTTGTAAACCCCAGATCAAAGCTACCCATATTGAAATCTACATTATAGGGAGATGTAGTCAGAGCAGCAGTGGCTAGACCGATGATGATCATATTTACTGAGAATGTTGCTAATAATGATGAGAGGTGTGGGGCGTTAATTATCCTGTGAACAGCGACAAAGTAAATTACTACCCCCAAGAGTAATCCTAAAATAGCAATGGGGATAAGTCCGAGATAAGGATTGATGCCCATTTTAATAAATATGAAGAATGTGCCAAACATACCCAGTGAAATGATAGGTCCGTGGGCGAGGTTGATGACATCCATAACACCCCAGATGAGGGTTAATCCCATTGCGGCGACACCATAAACGAAGCCTAACAGAACACCATCGGGAAGGGATGCTAAAAGCAAACTAAGTTCTTGCATAGGTTACTCCCGGTTAGAATAATGAAAAGACACCCCTCAGGATATATCCTGAGGGGTGTTTGCTAAAAACTGATTAGTGGGTAGGGATGGGGTAAAGAGGGTCGGATGTGGCAACACCAGATGGGGCAACGATTTCAAGCACGAATTCGCCAGCATCATTCTTTTGCCATTGTGCAACAACCATCTTATGAGCAATTTGCAATCCATGGGCTTCTTCCGATGTGTCAAACTGAATACCACCGTAAAATGCCATCATATTCATTGCATTTAATGCTTCTTTGACAGCTTCTGAGGCTGCAGAGTCTGCATCCATGATTGCTTTTTGGAGTACTAAACCGGCAACATAACCACCAGCGGCGTGATAGGTTGGGGCGTCGCCATAAGCGGCTTCATAAGCAGCAGCGAAATCTTCACCGGTGGGGCCGAACCAATCCATTCCTAAATCGCCAGCTTCTACTTCGGTGTGGGTAGCTTTTAGCTCCCATTGGCTGGATGAAACAACGCCGAGAGCGGCATCACCCAATTCTGGGAATTTGGTGTCGGCAGGAGCGACCAAAAGATAAACCAATTCCAAACCAGCATTGCGGTCATAGAGTGAGCGAGCTAAAGCGGTGCCATCATTATAGTGACCACCGCCGAGTAATACTGTTGCGCCAGAGGCTGTGATCTTGTTTACGATAGGGCCAAAATCAGCAGTTTCAGGAGAATAGCCCTCTTCGAGGACAACTTCAAAGCCATTTGCTTCGAGATAAGGGATAATACCTGTAGCAACAGAGGTTGCAAATTTGACATCTTCGTATACGATAGCAACTTTTGCGCCAGGATTCAGCTCTTTGAGCATATCAACCGTACTGGACATATACAAACTGGCTGGGGTATAAAGTTGGAATAAACCAGTGTTGCCTGTTTTATAAGCGGCATCATCAGCGGCACCAGTAGTAAGCATAACGATTTCGTTTTGTTCGCCAACAATAGACGCGGCAGAGGTTAGACCAGAGGAATAGGGGCTAATCAGGAAGTTAGCACCATCTTCGCTAACGAGACGCGTGTAGAGTTCTTGCACGCGTTCAGCATTGGATTCATCATCATAAGTCTGAGAATCAAAAGTAATAACGGTACCATCGCTGAGAGTTAATCCACCAGCATCATTGACTTGGTTCATCCACAAGGTGAAACCATTTACTTGACGCTTAGAAGAAACTTCGTATTTGCCAGTAATCGAGGATGTGAAACCAATAGTTAATGTTTGAGCTTCGGCAGATGCTGGGGCGTCTGCGGCAGGAGCTTCTTCAGCAGCGGCTTCTTCCATAGGTGCTTCTTCAGCTACAGGGGCTTCTTCCATAGGTGCTTCTTCAGCTACAGGGGCTTCTGCGGCAGGTGCGCCACAGGCTGCTAAAACAAGACTCGCAAGCATTAGCAGAGAGAAAAAAACAACAAACGAACGTTTCATTTTGGACTCCTCCAATTGGGTGAAATAAGAAAAAACGGGAAGTTATCGAACTTACCTGTAATTATTTTACATATTGGGTATAAAAAAAAGATAAAAAATAGGCGAATGTATATAAAAATCAAATAAAAAGAGACCTGATAAATTCAAAAAACTTATCAGGTCTCTTTTTATAGGGATGGGTGATGCGAAAAGGCTTCGCCCTTGAATTGATGCTTACTACCGGTAAAAGAGCATCTCTTTGGTCTTTATCGTCTTTCTGTAGAAGAAGGTGTTTTCAGTGCATCTTTTGTTTTAGACAATTTTTAGCCTGCAAACTTATAGCCAATTCCGCGCTCTGTAAGTAAATAAAGGGGCTTCAATGAATCAACTTCAATTTTTTGGCGCAACTTCCCCATATAAACGCGTAAGTATTCTGCTTCTTGGCCATATTCTGGTCCCCACACATTTTGCAAAATAAGACGATGTGATAGTGCTTTTCCTGTGTGACGCATCATATAAACAAGCAAGTTAAACTCTGTGGGCGTCATGTCTAAAATTTCTCCACGTACGCTAATTTCATGTTTAGCTAAATCGGCAATAATTTCACCTCGTGTAATTATCTCAGCATCGGTGGGGTCCTCAGACCATTTTGCTCGCCTCAAAACAGCCTTAACCCGACCAAGAAGCTCTCCTATGCCAAAAGGCTTCGTTAGGTAATCATCTGCGCCCATATCGAAGGCGCGCACCTTATCTGCTTCTTCGCCCAAAGCTGTCAGAATGATAATTGGCACAACTGATGTTTGGCGAATACGGCGCGTGGTTTCCAGCCCATCAAGATGAGGCATCATAATATCCAAGATAACTAGATCTACATTTTGAGTGCCAAAAATCGCCATTGCCTCCAGTCCATTAGAGGCAGTTTCGACATTGAAGTTGCGTACTTCTAAATTACGGCGCACAAAATCTCGAAGTGATTTTTCATCATCAACAACAAGGACGGTGGGGGTACTAGAAGTCATAATTATTCTGCCTTTTAGATATTTTATGTGGAATTGAAAAAGCGATACAAGCGCCTTTTTCTTGGGGTTTAGACCAGATTTTTCCATCATGTGCTTGAATAAGACCCTGGCAAATGGCGAGACCTAAACCTGCACCGCTTGCAACACGAGAGAGGCTTGAGTCTAGGCGATAAAAGCTTTTAAAAATGCGTTCACTTTCTTCAGCGGGGATGCCTGGCCCATCATCTTTTATGCGAAAGATGAAGTTGTCTTCATCGCTTTCGACTTTTATATGTATGGTTGCTTTTTCTCCAGCATATTTGACCGCATTTTCGAGCAAGTTCCGGATTACTGTTTCGAGACGTGGCGGATCTGCATATAGCGTGGGTAAGTTTGGGTCAAGAATGACTACGAGATTATTATCCTTTTGCAGGCGTGAACTTTTTTCTGCACGCTGAATAATATCCTCAATGGGGCATTCAATCCTAGAAATAGTCAAATTGCCCGATTCGATGCGAGAGAGATCGAGAAGGTTGGAGACGAGTGCGCTAAGGCGATCGGTTTCTTCGGAGATAATTGTGAGAAACTCATGTTGAGATTTCGAATCCCATTCTACATCTTCGGCGAGGAGGGTGGTAGCGTAGCCTTTGATGGCGGCCAGTGGTGTGCGGAGTTCGTGTGAGACTGTTGAGATGAGACTGGATTTCATACGGTCAATTTCTTGATCTGTGGTGATGTCTCGAAAGATTAGGCCGCGTCCAATAGGCTTTTTCTTGCTGTCGATAACATCAAAAATCTGTAAACGCAAATAAATTTTTCTATTTAGAATGACTAGCGGGATTTCTACACCACGTTCTTTATCTCCGCTTAGAGCAGCGTCAATTTTTTGACGAATTATATTATTTTCAGGCGCGTTGACTAAGATATGGTTGATAACATCATTTACGCTTAATTTATGCAGCTCTTCAGATGATAGATCGGCGAGTTCGCCGACCCTAGGATTAGTATATATTACCTTTCCTTTGAGGGTGCTGAGAATCAATCCGTCAGATAGTGAATGGATAAGGGCTTCAATACGACGGGTTTGTTCTTGCAGGCGCATATCGCTACGCGAGTATAGAGTGGCGTTTTCTATTGCCATTGTAACGTGATTGGCAAAGTTAGCGAGCAGTCGAATTTCATTTCTGGTGAAAATATGTGGGTTGGGGCGTAAGACGAGCAAGACAGCTGGTGCGGTGTGCTGAGTTTGCAAGGGTACTGCCAACAGAGAGCGATAACCCTCTTCTTCAGCGCGAGGTAATCTGGAAGCAAAAGATGCATCAGTTTTCGTGTCGCTGATCTGCATAGGTTCTTTTGCTTTTAACGCACGCATTGTGATTGAATTAGGATCAGAGGGCTGAATAGAAAGATGTTCCGCGTATTTTTCAGATAATCCAAGGCTTGCTCGAATACGGAAGTTATTACGTGTTTCGTCTAGTGCAATGATAGCGCACATATTTACATCAAAAAGTTTCTGTACTTCTTCTAAAATTCGGTCTAAGACCGTTTGTGGGTCTAGGGTTGAGACAACGGCTTTACTGGTTTCGAGCAGGATTTCTTGTTCAGTGATGCGTGCGGCTATAGATTCTTCCATTCGTAGGATACTGCGAATTAAATATCCGATTTGATCACGCCGCTTGGCGAGATGTTTGACCTTTGCGCGCTCTGCATTGCTGACACCCTGTTGGCTTCCGATGGCGCGACTCAATGAAGCAAGCTGTTCAATAGGGGTTACGACACGTCGAGCGAGTAGCACCCAGACAAATAAACCAATTAGAATAAAAGTGATTGCGACGATTGTTGTGATTTGATGAATTGTGATTTGTGTAGCGAAAGCTGTGGTTGTAGGACGGCTGACAATAACGCCCCACCCTGCACTAGGGATTGATGCATAAGTATAGAGCCGTTCTTCATTTTTAGTGTCATAGCCTATCAGTGTGCCATTTTCTCCTGCAAGGGATAAGCCGTACACATCAGGGAGAAGGTTGTCTGCATCTTCGAGGAGAAAATCAGCATCTGGGTAGGCAATAATTTTTTCGTTAGAGTCAATGATAACAATATCAAAGCCTTCTTTTGGCCTATAAGTTGAGACTATTTCAGCCAGAGTTTCGCTCAAGCTGGCAAGTTTTATATTGGTGGCTGCAATGCCAAGAAAGTCATCTCCGTTCCAGATAGGCATTACGGTTGTTGCAACGGCTTGATTTGTAGTCGGGGAGATACGCCCTTTGGATACTAATGCTTTTTTGCTAGCCAAGGCATTTTTATAATAGTCTCTAAAGGAGAAGTCATTTCCTATGGTTGGGTTTTCTCCAATGGGGTAGTGATAGAGCATTGTTCCTTTTTCGTCTAATCGGTAGATTAAGTTTACATCGGGCCGAGTTTGAAGAAAGGCAGAAAAAATCTCTTCCATTTTTAGAAAATCTTCATTTACCACGCTGGGGTGTTGTGATAGCCCCTCTACAGCTTGCATAGATTTGCTAATCGAGAGATCTGTCTCAAGGGCAATAGCACGCGCTAACGAAAGATCGCTTGCTTTTGCGTTAGCTTGAATTTGTTGCCCAGCGAGTTGGTCGAATCCAAATAGAATAATCAGTGCGGGGATAATGATTAGTAAGTAGAGGGCGAGGAGTTGTATGCCTAAATCTCTGAGGGGGGAAAGCCAACGTCGTATCATTATATTTTATGAAGGGAGAAGCCAATTTATGGATGTTGCGCCGGCATAGGCAAAGAGCGAGGCTTTGATGAGTTGGCCTATCCAGCAAGCAAAGAGAAATTTCTTAACAGGGATTCGCGCTACGCCAGCGGCAATCCCGGCGAGGTCGAAAAAAGGATTGGGGAGGGCTGCCAAGATAAGGATTGCGAGCGTCCCGTATTTATCTATACAGGGAGAAATGCGCTCGTAAATATCCATGCGCTCAATAACGGCTTGTCCGCTAAATCCTGCCATATATCCAGAAAGTTCGCCAAGTGCTGCGCCGGTGCCTGCTGAAAGCGCAACGCCTAGAGGGTGAAAGACGCTGCCCATCGTGAAGACGACTGCAAGGCTGGGGGCGGGGATGAGAACTGTTGCGTAGGCGAGCAGCGCTATTATGAAGATGCCAGGATAGCCGTAGGAAGAAAGGTGTTCTACTTGGTCTCGAATAGAAAAAATAAAGACGCTTAGTCCTACTACAACGAATAAACTTAAACCGCGTAATAGAGATAAGCGTCCTTTTGAGGTCATCGAGACTTAAGCTTCGGTGATGGTGATAGAGTTGATTTTTGAGCCGTTTGATAGAGCCATTAGCACATCCATGCCTTCGGTGACTTTCCCGAATACACTGTGTTTATTATTTAAATGGGGCGTAGGAACATGAGTGATGAAAAATTGTGAGCCATTGGTGCCGGGGCCTGCATTTGCCATTGAAAGGATGCCGGGTTTGTCATGTTTTAGCTCAGGATGGAATTCATCGGCAAAACGATAGCCAGGGCCGCCGCGCCCCGTACCTGTGGGGTCGCCACCTTGTGCCATGAAATCGTTTATGACACGATGAAAGGTGATATTGTCATAAAAACCTTCACCTGCTAAAAAGACAAAGTTGTTGACAGTTTTTGGAGTTTTATTGGCAAAAAGCTCTAGGACAATATCGCCTTTGTCTGTAGAAATGGTAGCAGTGTAGTTTTTTGCGACGTCAATTTGCATTTCTGGGGCAGAAGCCCATTCTTGTGGAGACATATTTTATTCCTTTGGTGGGGGTTATAAAAGTGATTCGATGCGCGCGACAACCATATCCAGTGCGGCAGTATTGTGCCCGCCTTCGGGGATAATTACATCGGCATATCGTTTTGATGGTTCAACGAATTTTAGGTGCATGGGGCGCACCGTTGAGAGATATTGCTGAACAACATTATCTGTTGTTCTTCCACGTTCAGAAATATCTCGTTTTAGACGACGAATGAAGCGGATGTCGTCATCAGTATCTACAAAAATTTTCAAATCAAAACTTTGTCGTAAAAGAGGCTCAGCAAAGATTAGGATACCCTCTACCACAATAACGCCACGTGGGAGGACGCTGAAACTTTCATCTGTTCTACTGTGGGTGGCAAAGTTGTAAACCGGAACCTCAACTTGCTTGCCGCTCTTCAGCCTTTGGATATGCTGAATAAGCAGCTCTGTTTCCAGAGAATTCGGGTGGTCAAAGTTAACGGCAACTTTTTGTGTGGGGGGCAAACCGCTTAGGTCTTTATAATAAGCGTCATGTTGTAAAAATGAAATTCGCGCTGCTCCAACACGATTAAGAATTTCCTGTGCCACAGTGGTCTTGCCAGAGCCAGAGCCACCTGCGATGCCGATAACAAGAGGTGAATTTGTAGAATCCATAACTCTATTATACTCGTTTGTGCGAATCAAAAAAAGTGCACTCAGAAATACTGAGTACACTTTTTCGGAAAAGAGGCTAGCTTATGATTTTTTTGTGTTAATTTTCAATAACGCCCAAATTGGGCAGAAGTTGATAAATGCCGTAACGATAAGAACAATTCCAGCAATGAGGGCAATAAGCCCTGCTGTGCCAGAGAGAGTGCCAAGAAAACGTAAAGCAATTAAAACTGCGCCAAGCACAAAGCGAATTATACGATCTGTTTGTCCTATATTCTTTTTCATTTTTTTAATTCCTTTTTTTTGAATTCTTTAAAGCCCAGCCATATAGGCTAAGCCAACAGTGCCTGGACCAACATGCGTGCCGATTACAGGGCTAACTTCTGAACGAATCACTTCAATTACATCCAATTCTTCTTGGGCAAGCTTTAGGAGAGCTTGGGCTTCTTCTGTCGCGTTTGCATTAAGTGTTGCTAGGCGAATCGGGGTACGGTCGCCAATTTCTTCTTTAATAATTTCAAGAACACGTAAATGTGCTTTCTTTTTTGTGCGCACGCTTTCCATAGAAGCAACAAGACCTTCTTGCACAGAAAGTATAGGCTTTACCTTCATTGCGGTTCCCATAAAGCGTTTTGCGCCGCCGATACGTCCACCACGGTGCAAAAATTCTAATGTGTCCACAGCAAAATAAACAGCAACGTTATCACGTGCTTTTTCAGCTACTGCGATACAATCCTCAATGGATGCACCATCTTGTGCTGCGCGTGCGACGGCTAAGGCTTGGAAGCCTAAAGACATGGCGGTTTGTCTTGAATCGAAAATATGGACGCGATCTTGCCCAGTTGCCATCATTGAACGCCCTTGGACTGCAGAGTTGATTGTGCCTGAGAGCTTTTCTGAAATAAAGACGCCAAGGACATCATAATCTTCGGTTACGAGTTTATCGAAAGCTTCTTGCATATAAGGGATGGTGACCTGTGATGTGGAAGGCATCACTTTTGCGGTTTCAAGTCGTGAATAGAATTCGCTAGGTTGAATATCTACGCCATCTTTAAATGTCTCGTCTCCCCAGATAACTTCTAGTGGTAAAACAGTGATATTGTGCTTAGCGATTAGCTCGCTAGGTAGATAGCCAGTGCTATCAGTAACTATTGCAACTTTTTTAGACATAAGTCCTCCGGATAAATAGGTTTAGCTTACCAAGGTGTTTAACACGCGCTTTTGTGATAAGTTGCGTATGCTTGGTATCTTTGCTATAATCTTGGCAGTTCAGTAAAGTAAAACTACACTGTAGAGGAATATTCCATTGGCATTTTTTAATCCCATCAACTGGTTGCTCGGTCTCTTTTCTTTAGATATTAGCATTGATTTAGGCACGGCAAATACGCTGGTCAATGTGCGAGGAAAGGGAATAGTTATTAATGAGCCTTCTTGGGTGACGATAGACAAGCGTACTCGTCGCCCTCTTGCTATTGGTATGGCTGCTAAGGAAATGGTTGGGCGCACACCCAAAAATGTGATTGCTGTACGCCCTCTTCGCGATGGCGTTATTTCTGAATTCGATATCACTCAAGTTATGCTAGAGTATTTTATTGGACGCGTCCACGAACAGAGTGTCGTTCCGTTGCCTAAACCACGCATTGTAATAGGTATTCCAGCAGGTGTCACTGAAGTTGAAAAGCGTGCTGTATATGATGCTGCAATGGCAGCTGGCGCGCGTCAAACCTTTCTTATTGAAGAGCCAATAGCAGCAGCCTTAGGAGCAGGACTTCCCATTGGAGAGACTCGCGGCAGTATGGTCGTAGATATTGGTGGAGGCACAACTGAAGTTGCTATTATGTCAATGAGTGGTGTTGTTGCTTCACGGTCCCTGCGAGTGGCAGGTGACGAGATGGATCAAGATATTATTCAATACTTGCGAAATAAATATAATCTTTTGATCGGTCAGGGAATTGCAGAAAAAGTCAAAATGACTATTGGTTCTGCCTATCCCCTGGAAAAAGAAATGACAATGGAAGTGCGCGGGCGCAATTTAGTCACGGGCCTTCCAGAGACAGTTGAGATTTCTTCCGTTGAGATCCGTGAAGCTTTAGCAGGTTCTGTTCAGGTGATCGTTGATACGGTAAAAGATGCTCTTGACGAAATTCCACCGGCAATTATTGGCGACCTCATGGATTTAGGCGTCTGCCTTGCCGGTGGGGGCGCTCTTTTGAATGGTCTTGATCAGCGCTTGACAGATGATACAAAGCTTCGAACTTGGGCAGCTGAAGACCCGCTGACTTGTGTCGCTCGTGGTGCTGGTATGATTTATGATGATTTTGAAAATCTCTCTCCCTACCTCGTCGGATTAGAGCGGCGTAGTTCCTAGGGTATCCCCATTCTTCATGAGGAATTTTACCTTTTCCTTATGACCCTTCCATGAAAACGATATTTTCCCGCTCCTTGCAGACAACCATCATCTTTTTGGTAGTTGGCGGCATTTTGGCACTGGCATTGGGTGGCTTTTTTAGTTCTGCGTCAGATAGTTTTGGCAGTTCCCTTATTTCTGTGCAAACATGGGTTTCAGAACGCTATATTACCATTCGCGACTTTTTTAATGCGCCAAACGACATCGTATCTTTGCAGCAGCGTAATGCACAATTGGAATCTGAGATATCAGGTTTGCAAACACAAGTGATCCAATTGCAGCAGCAGCTTACAGATACACAAGTTCTGGCTGCATTGGTTGATTTTTCCCAAAGCAGCCCTGAGAGCGTGTATAAAGCAGCCTCTGTTATTGGGCGTGATCCCAGCCCTTTTCTGCATTACATCATTATTAATAGCGGCTCCAACGACGGAATTCGGCGAGGAATGCCTGTTGTCACAAATCAGGGCTTGGTTGGTCATATAGATGCTGTTATTGCAGATGCAGCACGAGTTCAGTTAATCACCGATCCAGCCTCTGCTGTGAATGTTCGTTTGCAAAATGCAGATACAGATGCGCTTCTTGCAGGTTCGTTGACAGGCGATCTCGCTCTAGAAATGATCTCTCAAGACCTGGAAGTCCAGGAAGGTGATGTCATCCTCACGTCTGGTTTGGGTGGTGATTACCCTCCTGATCTTCTTGTTGGGCAATTATTTAACCTTCGCAAGCGAGACTATGAGCTTTTCCAGCAGGCTTCGGTGCAGTCGACCGTAGATTTTTCCCGCCTAGAAATTGTCTTGGTAATTATGAATTTCAAGCCGGTTGATATTACTCCGCTGATCCCAGTAGAGACCCCATAATCCTCTCGTGAAAGAATTAATTGCACTTCCTTTGCTTTCGTTAGTATTGGTTATCCAGCTAGCGATTGTGAGTCGCATCCCTTTGTTGGGAGGGTATGCAGACCTCATGCTTGTCACACTTGCAGCCTGGTCTTTGCAAGATCGTGTCGAAACATCTTGGCATTGGGCAATTTTTGGCGGCATTCTAATGGGATGGGCTTCAGCACTCCCGTGGTTTGTCCCTCTTTTAGGATATCTTCTTGTGGTTGCTTTATCGCGACTGCTAGTTCGTCGCATCTGGCAAGCCCCTCTATTAGCTCTCTTTGTTGTTGTTTTTCTAGGCTCTCTGGTAGTACATATTATTTCTGTGATCACACTACGTCTGTTTGGCACACCCTTTTCGATAGCAGATGCGCTGAGTATTATTACTCTCCCTAGTCTTTTGATAAACCTTTTCCTGGCGCTTCCAGCATTTCCTATTTTAAGAGACCTCGCCGTGTGGATCTATGATATCGAGGATGACTTATGAGTTCGAATACCCCGCGTGACTTTCGAGCAGAAGCATGGAGAGTTTGGGTCTTTTATCTTTTAACCGCGCTGGTTTTTGGCGCTTTAGCTTTTCGTCTTCTGAACTTGCAAATTTTCGAAGGTGAAAATTGGCTTACGCGTGCCGAAGATAATTACACTCTCGAAATTAGTGTGCCCACATCAAGAGGCATTATTTACGATCGCAACGGGGTTATTTTAGCGCGTAATATCGCTTCCTATAATGTCGTCATTACGCCAGCTTTTCTCCCTGATGACCTTGCGGATATTCAGCGTGTCTATAGAGAGCTTTCAGAAATTATTGATGTCCCTGTCAATAACGGCACTGTGGATGACGCAAAGCTTTTTGCCACCTGTGTCCCGGGACCCGGTATTACCCAATTAGTGGAATTAGGGGATTCTCTTGCTCCGTACAGGCCTGTGCCTGTTAGTTGCGATGTGGACGAAGATATCGCCCGTATCGTGCGTGAGCGTGCAGTGGGCTGGCCCGGTGTTTCTCTGGAGATCGACCCGATCCGAGACTATCCAACAGGCTCTCTCACAGCAAATATCATTGGCTTTTTAGGACCCATCCCCGCAACTCAGGCAGACCTTTATGAAGAGCAAGGATTTATTGCAGGGCGTGACAAAATAGGCTATGCTGGCGTTGAATTGGAGTTGCAAGATATCCTTGCTGGAACAAATGGTAGAAGAGTGGTAGAAATTGATGTCGCGGGGAAAGAGCTTCGCAACCTTGCCCCACCGATTTCGGCGATTGCGGGCAGGAATGTCCGACTTTCAATAGATACTCGTTTACAAAAAGCTGCCGAAGGAGCATTGTTGGTTGAAATCAATGGCTGGAATGCTTATTTTGGACAAATCCGTATTTCTAGTGGCGTGACCATCGCTATGAACCCAAAAACAGGCGAGATTTTGGCAATGGTCTCTTATCCCTCTTATGAGAATAACCGTTTAGCGCGTTTTATTCCTGCCTATTACTATCAGCAACTTAGTGAAGACCCTCGCCATCCGCTTCTAAATAACGCCATCTCTAGCGAATACCCGCCGGGATCAGTTTTTAAGCTCTCGACAGCAACGGGTGCCTTAAACGAAGAAGTTGTAACCGTTGACCAAACTATTTATGCTCCCGGTCAACTCATTTTGACTGAGAAATTTTCTCCTAACGACCCAGGACGAGAACGTCCCTTTGTCGATTGGATATTTGATGAACAACCAGACGGCTTTGGAGAGATCGATTTTTTGCATTGTATTGCTTATTCCAGCAATGTTTGTTTTTATAAACTTGGTGGCGGCTTTGAAGATGAAATCCCCGAAGGCTTGGGCATTCTCCGTTTAGGCGAATATGCCCGCGCGCTGGGATATGGTGAACCCTCTGGCATTGAACTCCCCGGTGAAGCAGATGGATTAATCCCTTCACCTCAATGGAAGCGCATTAATCAAGGCGAAAATTGGTCTACAGGTGATACTTATATTGCTAGTGTAGGGCAGGGATATGTTCTCTCTACGCCCTTGCAAGTGCTTATATCTGGAGCAACGATTGCCAACGATGGAAAGCAAATGCAAACTACTATCGTGCGCGAAGAGCTGGATGATGAAGGACGTCTTCTGAAGCCTTTTGTTTCCCAATTAAAATGGGATATTACAGATACTCCGCTTATTACCAACTTCGATTGCGATGATGGATATTGTCTGGAGATGGAAACAAAGAGCGCCGTTGACCCCTATGTTATTGAGCAAGTTCAAGCGGGGATGCGCTTGGCTGTTACAGATACGCTCCATGGAACACTAAACGATGTTTTTGGTGATTTCCCCGTTGCAGTTGCTGGTAAAACCGGAACGGCTGAATACTGCGATGACGTTGCTCTCGCTGCAAATCGTTGCACCTTTGGAAATTGGCCCACCCATTCATGGACGCTGGCGTACGCCCCCTACGAAGACCCTGAGATCATCATCATGGCGTTTATGTATAACGGTGGAGAGGGTGCTGCTGTTGCTGGCCCCGTTGTGGGCCGGGTGATGGAAGCCTATTTTGAATTAAAGGAAATTGATCTTGCCGAAGGCGGCGGGGGATAAAAAGAATATCGTAAAATCCTTCTTTTGAAATGCGGGCAGAAAGAATTTTGCTTTGCTTTTGAAAGAATTCGCTTATTGCTTCATGCTATAATTTGCCCAGCTTATAGGTCTGCCGTTGCATCGAAAAGAACCCTTTTTCACGAACATTAGAATAGGATTCTGTTTTATTCTACGAGGAATTTATGACACAGGTAGGGCACATACTGACTGGGATAGCTATAGGTACTGTTTTCATTCCTGAGAAAAAAGAGCCTCGATGGCGTTTTATCTTTTTTTTCATTTTTAGTTTACTAGCACTCATTCCAGATTTTAGGATAAAGTACTGGGGGCATCACAGATATTTTATCAGTCATAGCATATTTATAAATATGATCGGCATACTTGTTGTGACTTTATTTCTTTTTAGTCAGAAAGAATTATTCACCAAACTCGGTGGCTGGAAAGTTCTTCTTGGAGGTAGTTTGGCTTGGGTAAGCCACTTGCTTTTAGATACATTTTATAATCATGGGAAAGGTCTTGCGATGTTTTGGCCCTTTTCTGACGCGCGTCTGGCATTACCCATTTCTTGGTTCTCGGTTGTCAAGAACTTGCCGCGGCCAATAACTTGGGAGCTAATTCGAATTTTGTTGATAGAATTAGCTTTTTACGGAACCCTGCTCTTAGTAGTTATTATACTTAAGCGAACCAAGATTATGCAACGAATTGCTCTCCGTATTTTTTGAGCTGCTATTTCCATTATTATGAACTCAAAGAATTCCCTTATCCAAATAAAAGGTTTGCGCGATGGCTTGCTTATTTCTCTCGGCGAAGGGGAATGGCACGAACTGGAAGCCTTGCTTTTTGAGCAGATAGATGAGCGCTCATCTTTTTTTAGCGGTGCTCGCCTTGCTTTGGATGTAGGCAAACAGGTCTTGCGCGTAGTCAATTTGACAAAATTGAGAGACGAACTTTCTGAGCGTTCTATCTCGTTATGGGCTGTAGTAAGCGATGAGCCAAAAACGGTTCAGACAGCGCAATTGTTGGGGTTGGCAACACGCATCTCGAAGCAACGCCCACAAGAAGTTGCGCGTCCAAAAGCGGCAAAAGATGTAGAAAAAGAAGAGGTTGTTCTTTGGGTGGAGCGCACGCTTCGCTCTGGAACAAGAATTGAGCATAATGGGCATGTTGTGGTGATGGGGGATGTCAACCCAGGCGCAGAGATTGTGGCGGCAGGTAATATTCTTGTCTGGGGGCGTTTGCGCGGCTCTGTTCATGTCGGGGCAGATATTGAGGGTCAGCCAGCAGATGAAAACACGGATGCTTTCGTATGTGCTTTAACGATGACCCCGACCAGGTTGCAGATCGCTTCTGAGATCGAGAATCGCGTTGGGGGGAAGACATCTCAAAAAGCGGTTAAAATTTCTTTAAAAAATGGTGAGTTTCAAACAGAAGTGTGGAATGCGAAATAATTTTTAATAGGTGAATTTATGAGTGCAAAAATCGTTACGATCACATCAGGAAAAGGCGGGGTTGGTAAAACGACCGCGATCGCAAGTCTTGGTATTGCTTTGGCTTCGCGCGGGCAAAAAGTAGTCTGTGTGGATGGTGATATTGGCTTGCGAAATCTCGATGTGATCATGGGATTGGAAAACCGCATTGTTTACGATATTGTGGATATTGTTGAGGGGCGTTGCCGATTGCGACAGGCAATGATCCGTGATAAACGTTTGCCTGGTTTATTTTTGATCCCTGCCGCACAAACGCGCGATAAAATGGCTGTTTCTCCGAGCGATATGATGCGTTTGGGCGATGATCTGCGCGAAGAAGTGGACTGGGTATTGATCGATTCGCCCGCTGGGATTGAGCGTGGCTTCAAAAATGCGATTGCGCCCGCCGACCGTGTGCTGGTGCTGACGAATCCCGAGATTTCTGCGGTGCGAGATGCAGACCGCGTGATCGGGATTTTGGAGGCAGAAGAAAAAGGCAGCCCCTCGCTGATCTTGAATAGAGTCAACCATGAGATGGTTAAAAAGCAGGAAATGCTTTCGCCTGAAGATGTGCTTGATCTTTTGGCAATCGATTTGATCGGGATCGTACCGGAAGATAAATCTGTTTTGATAGCGGCTAATCAGGGCGCACCAATTGCTCTTGATAAAGAGAGCCGTGCAGGGCAGGCATTTAGGAATATCGCAGCGCGCATGATGGGTGACGACGTTCCTTATATGGATCTGGAAGAACAAGGCGGTCTGTGGAAGCGAATTTCAAAACTGACGGGGAGGAATTGAGATGAGTTTCTTTGATAGAATTAGCGGCAAGAAAAAAAGTGCGCAAAATGCAAAAGAGCGTTTGCAACTTGTATTAACACACGACAGAACCGATATGACACCTGCAGTTTTGGAAGCGCTGAAAGACGAACTGATCGAAGTGATTTCGCGGCATATTGAAATTGACCCAGATGCGGTTAATATAGATGTGGCTCGGGCAGGGCGTGAGCAACGTTTGATCGCTGATATTCCTTTGAAGGCAAAAACTCGTCAGCGAGGGAGATAATTTCTAAAGAACAGACAGCTTAGAACTGAAGTAGGCAGTGACGAGTGAAGCATGATGAATATCATTCACTCGTCACTTTTTATGTAAAAAATTATTTCGAACTACTTTGCAAGCTCTTCATCTCTGTGGTAAAAAGGCATTATGCTAAAAAATCTTTCTTGGCGACATTTCGATTTTTGGTTACTCGGCGCGGTTGTCCTGGCAATCGCTTTTGGTGTTGCCATGATCGATTCTGCTGTAGCTGGAAATGCAGAGTTGGTAGATTATCCCAACCGTCAGGCAATTTTTGCCGCCTTTGGATTGGTCGTTATTGTGTTGGTTGCAGCAATTGATTACAACTATTGGTTGGCATTATATAGGCCCATATACATAGTGATGATGACTTTGCTCATCCTCCTTTTTATGAGCGCGCGTGCGGTTTTTGGTGCGGCGCGTTGGTTTAGATTGGGTGCGATCTTTATTCAGCCGACAGAGTTGGCGAAGCTGGTCGTGATCCTGATTCTTGCACGCTATTTTGAGCAGACAAAAAATGAGCCGCGCGACCTGCGTTGGATCATTAGCTCTTTGCTCTGGGCTATGGGATTAACAGTCTGGATTTTGTTGCAGCCAAATTTAAGTAACGTGATCGTGATCGTGGTGATTTGGGGTGTAATGATCTGGATGAATGGTTTGCAACTTAAGCATCTTGTCTCCTTCGCCGTTGGCGGGATTGGTCTGGTTATTGCCGGGTTTCCTTTCTTGCAGGAATATCAGCAGCAGCGCGTGCTGACTTTCATTTTCCCGGACCCGAATGCCACCTATGGTGAGACTTACAATATTCAGCAAGCGCTGATCGCAATCGGCTCTGGTGGTTGGCTCGGCAAAGGCTATGGGCAGGGAACACAAGTCCAGTTGCGCTTCCTTAAGGTGCGCCATACAGATTTTATCTTTTCGGCAATTTCAGAAGAGTTTGGCTTTATTGGCGCATTAATCGTGATCGCAACGCTGGCTTTTATCCTTTGGCGCTGTATTCTTGCAGCACGTCTTGCACGGGATACGGCGGGATCGACGATCGCTTTCGGCGTAGCTGCCCTGATATTTTTTCAGGGTGCGGTAAATATTAGTGTGAATTTGAATCTCATCCCTGTTTCTGGCTTGCCACTCCCCTTTATCAGCTATGGCGGAAGTGGCTTGGTCTCGCTAATGCTGGGCATAGGTTTGGTTGAAAGCGTTATCATGCGCCAAAAATCGGCAGAATTTTAGGATTAATAGAATAATATTTTTTGGAGAATTATGACAGACACAAAACAGCCAGCACGGGTGCGGTTTGCACCATCCCCAACGGGACGAACGCATCTAGGGAGCGGACGCACCGCTTTATATAATTATCTTCTTGCCAGACAAACGGGTGGGCAATTCATTTTGCGCATCGAAGATACCGACCAAAAGCGTTATGTAGAAAGCGCAGAAGAAGAGTTGATGGAAGGCCTCCGCTGGTTGGGGATGGAATGGGATGAAGGCCCCGATGTAGGCGGGAATTATGGCCCTTATCGCCAAACTGAGCGGCGCGAAATCTACGCAAAATACGCTCGTCAGCTTGTTGAAAATGGGCACGCCTATTATTGTTTCTGTTCGCACGACGAAGAAAAAGAAATTGATACTGAAAAACACGCTCGTCAACAACACCGAGATATTTGTCCTGACAGAGATGTCGATTTAGCGGAAGCAGACCAAAAGATCAAGAGCGGCGCCGAGCATGTGATCCGTTTTAGAATGTCACATGAAGGTAATATCACTGTCACGGATGCAGTGCGTGGTGATATCACCGTTGAAAACAGCACCTTAGACGATACTATCTTGGTCAAATCAGACGGGCTTCCCGTTTATCATTTGGCTGTCGTGATCGATGACCATCTGATGAAAATTACGCATGCTATCCGTACTTCTGAATGGTTGCCGACTTTTCCCTTGCACGGGCATCTATACGCTGCCTTTGATTGGGAACAGCCGACCTGGATTCACCCCTCTATTTTCCTAAAGCCAGACGGCAAAGGAAAAATGAGCAAGCGCGATAGCGAAGCCTTGCTGGCTGCAGGCAAGCCGATTTTCCTGAGCGATTTTGGTAAATTTGGCTACTTGCCAGAGGCGGTAGTCAATTGGGCAGCCTTGATCGGCTGGAGCTATGACGATAAAACTGAAGAGTTTTCGATGGCTGAATTGATCGAAAAGTTTAGCGTTGAAAAACTTAACCCTGCGCCTGCTGCATTGAATTTCACGAAACTTGACCATTTTAACGGTGTTTATATCCGCTCTTTAGATGTGGTTGATCTAGCCGCACGAATGAAACCTTTCTTTGAAAAAGCAGGCTATGATGTTAGCGATAACGAAAAGCTGATTCAAGTAGCCGCTGCTTTGCAAGTCCGCTTAGGTAATTTGACAGAAGTGCCGGAGAAAGGCGGCTTTTTCTTTGTAGAAGATGTACACCCTGAAGCCGAAGCTTTGATCGGCAAAAAAATGGATGCCGTTTCTGCGCTGGCTCTAGCGAAACGTATTGAAAAATTAGTAAGGGAGTTGCCCGACTTTAGCATGGATAGCGCAAATCAACCTTTTAGAGATTTGGCAGCCGAAATGGAAACAAAGGTCGGAAATGTCTTTGGTTTTTTGCGTGACTCTATCGCTGCGCAAAAGGTCAGTCCACCTATTTTCGAGACGATGGAGATCGTCGGGCGAGAAAAGGTGATGGAAAGAATTAAGCACGGAATAGAATTGCTGGAAACTTTGCAATAAAGAAATATCGATTTATTAATCAAATTTTCACTGTGAGGAAAAATGTCCCTAAAAAAAGAAGTTATTGTTTCCGAAAAAGCCCCTGAGGCCATCGGTCCTTATTCTGCAGGCATGAAGCTCGGCAACATGGTCTACACAGCGGGGCAAATCCCCGTTGACCGTGCTACGGGCAAAGTCGTCGAAGGTGGCGTTGCTGCTGAAGCACGTCAATCGCTGACCAATCTCAAATATGTTCTCGAAGCTGCTGGTTCTGGGCTGGAATATGTTGTAAAAACAACCTGTTTCCTGGCCGATATGGGCGAGTTTGCGGAATTCAACGCTGTTTATGCTGAGTTCTTCACCGACAATCCCCCCGCGCGCTCCACCGTTGCAGCAAAAACGCTGCCTCTCAATGTTCGCGTTGAAGTTGAAGCGATTGCATATATCCCCGAATAAATGGCTGAGTTAATTCTCCTCGTTGACGACGAAGCCTCTATCATCCAGCTTGCGCAGCTTTATCTTGAGCGCGAGGGGTTTCGAGTCATCTCAGCGGGGGACGGGCAGGCTGCTCTTGACTCTGTCGCAAGCCAAAATCCAGCCTTGATCGTGCTTGATGTGATGCTTCCCAAAGCGGATGGTTTCGAGGTTTGCCGTCGTTTACGTGCAGAAAATAATCCGGTTGCTATCCTGATGTTAACGGCGCGGGATGATGACATCGACAAAATCGTGGGTCTGGAGTTGGGCGCGGATGATTATCTGACCAAGCCTTTTAATCCCCGTGAGTTGGTCGCCCGTGTCAAGGCGATATTGCGCCGCGACGCTCGTGTCTCGCAGCCTGATTCCGTTGTTTTGCATCTCGGTGACCTGAGTATTGACCCTGCCAGCCGAGAAGCAAACATCGGCGGGAATCCCATCAGCCTCCGCACCAAAGAGTTTGACCTGCTTTTTACACTCGCCGAAAACCGCGGGCGTGTTCTCAGCCGTGAAAAACTTCTTGAGCTGGCGTGGGGGTTTGATTTCTACGGACAAACCCGCACAGTGGATGTGCATGTAGCGCACCTTCGTAAAAAGATGGGCGAGAGCAATGTGAAGATAGAGACAGTGACAGGGATTGGTTATAAGTTGATTGTTTTATAATTGAACAATTTGAAAAAAGAAGGCCTGTTTTTATAAATAAGCCTTCTTTTTTGTACTTTATCTTATATAAGAGCTAATTTTGGGCTTAGTCTTCCTCGCGGCTTAGCTTTCGTAATTTCATTTTTATTTCGCGCCACTGGATTTTTGAAATGCCCAGTTTTTGGCGAATGCGATCAGGCTCCACGCCATTATTGTGATCAGTGAGAGAGCAGGTCCATCGGCACATCACAAAGGAGAGATGTTTTTCCAGACCTGCTTCGTCGCTGATATCTTCGAGCAGATATTCCAGCCGACGAGGCGACCAGGGGAAGAGTTGATCCACAGGTTCATATTGCGCGAGATACTCTCGATAGACCGTGAGCCATTCATCCGTAAGGTCGATTTTGCGCTCTTTGTAGCGATTTGCAGGGCTGGCGTAGCGAATGAAAACATAAGGTCCCTCAGGATCATCCAACTCGATATGGTTTAGGTGAATGCCAAGACATTCGCTTTTCTTAATGCCGGTTGAGAGCAAAAGAGAAAGCAGAGCAATAGGGCGTGCGTCTGGCTTTTTATCTGTGCGGTGCTTATTGGCAACATCCAAAACGAGCAATCTTTCTTTTTCTGTTAAAACGGTGGGTAAGGGAGCCAAAACAGAGCGATTGGCAACTTTTTCAGCGGGATCGACTAATAAGACCCCAAATTGATGTAACCAGCGGAAGAAAGATTTTGTGGAGGTAATTCGGCGTGCCAATGTTTTTGGGCTGCAAGGGACACCGCGCTCTTTTTCCATCCAATCGAAATAGCGATTTAAGTCTTCGGTCGTAATCGCTCCCAAAGAACGATCTGGGGGGAGAAATTGCGTCAGAATGCGAACATCAGAGAGAAAAGCCTTAACGGTATTCGGTGAACGTCCCTGATCGTTGAGGTACATTTCCCAAGCCTGAATTGCGGGCGCAAGGGGCATTTGTGCGGTTAGGTGGGAAAAACTTTCAGTCATTATAATCTCCTAAGAATAAGGTGATTTCGGATAGTCTATGCGTATAGTTTAAGTGAAAGGAGATGGAATGTCAAATGAAAAAGCCTTCACGAAGGAAGGATTTTTGTTAGAAGAGTCGTCTTGAGCTCTTCGAAAAAACTCAGGATAAGCCTCTTCGAAGGGTGTGTAACCGAGCCCAATTGCTTTTATCTTGTGCAGTGCACTCGCTGGTCTGTCCAGCCGTCAAGCGCGGGATGATTGTATGTCCTCAAAGCTTTCGGACAGTTTCTAATGGAGACTTTTAGCCTCGTTGGTTGGATTATACACCTATCCTTTGTAGGTGCTGCTGGCGACGT
>Ga0233447_1000959_pt1 | contig 27055 bp, 17 predicted proteins | sample SI_124_October20_3_FD_183014 | JGI IMG/M metagenome (GOLD analysis project Ga0233447, IMG submission 183014) | Seawater microbial communities from Saanich Inlet, British Columbia, Canada - SI_124_October2016_135_MG | ecosystem: Environmental > Aquatic > Marine > Inlet | place: Canada: British...
CGATGTAGCAGCAATCTGCGATGGTGAAACCTATATTTTTGGAACACAGAATTTAACTATTTCAGGTGAATATACCGAAGTTTTTCAATCAATTAATGGTTGTGATTCAACGGTTGTTTTAACTTTAACTGTCCACCCGGTTTACAACCACACCGATGTAGCAGCAATATGCGATGGTGAAACCTATATTTTTGGAACACAAAATTTAACCGCTTCAGGAGAATACACTGAGATATTCCAATCAATCAATGGATGCGATTCAACGGTTGTATTGACTTTAACGGTTCACCAGGTTAACAACCATACCGATGAAGCAGCAATTTGCGATGGCGAAACTTTTGTTTTTGGAACACAGAATTTAACTGCTGCAGGCGAATACTCCGAAACATTTCAATCTGTTAACGGTTGCGATTCAACGGTTGTTTTAACTTTAACTGTCCACCCGGTGTACAACCACACCGTTGAAGCAGAAATTTGCGATGGCGATACTTTTGTTTTTGGAACACAAATTTTAAACACTTCTGGAGAATACACCGAGATATTCCAATCAATTAATGGTTGCGATTCAACGGTTGTAATTACTTTAACCGTTCTCCCGGTTTACAACCACATCGTTGAAGTGGCAATTTGCGATGGTGAAACCTATATTTTTGGAACACAAAATTTAACCGATTCAGGAGAATACACCGAGATATTCCAATCAATTAACGGTTGCGATTCAACGGTTGTTTTAACTCTAACTGTCCACCCGGTGTACAACCACACCGATGAAGCAGCAATTTGCGATGTCGATACTTTTGTTTTTGGAACACAGAATTTAACTATTTCAGGTGAATACTCCGAAACATTTCAATCTGTTAATGGATGCGATTCAACGGTTGTACTTACTTTAACCGTTCTCCCGGTTTACAACCACATCGTTGAAGTGGCAATTTGCGATGGAGAAACTTATATTTTTGGAACACAGAATTTAACTGCTGCAGGCGAATACTCCGAAACATTTCAATCTGTTAACGGTTGCGATTCAACGGTTGTACTTACTTTAACCGTTCACCCGGTTTACAACTACACCGATGAAGCAACAATCTGCGATGGTGAAACTTATGTTTTTGGAACACAGAATTTAATTATTTCAGGCGAATACTCCGAAACATTTCAATCTGTTAACGGTTGCGATTCAACGGTTGTTTTAACTTTAACTGTCCACCCGGAATACAACCACACCGATGAAGCAGCAATTTGCGATGTCGATACTTTTGTTTTTGGAACACAGAATTTAACTGCTTCAGGAGAATACACCGAGATATTCCAATCAATTAACGGTTGCGATTCAACGGTTGTTTTAACTTTAACTGTCCACCCGGTTTACAACCACACCGATGAAGCAGCAATTTGCGATGGAGAAGATTATATTTTTGGGACTCAAATTTTAAACACTACAGGAGAATACACCGAGATATTCCAATCAATTAACGGTTGCGATTCAACGGTTGTTTTAACTTTAACCGTTCACCCGGTTTACAACCACACCGATGAAGTGGCAATCTGCGATGGAGATACTTATGAATTTGGGGCACAAAGTTTAACTACATCAGGCGAATACACTGAGATATTCCAATCAATCGATGGTTGTGATTCAACAGTTGTGTTGACTTTAACCGTTAACGTTTGTTTGGAAATTTGTGTTAACTTAAAATTCAACTTTGGTTGGAACATTTTTTCTTCACTAAATTATCCCAATCCGGCAGATATGAAAACAATCTTCCAACCAATTATCGACAGAAGTTCGCTGGTTAAAATCCAGGACGAAATGGGAAGCTCACTTGAAGACTGGGGTATTTTTGGTGGCTGGCAAAATAATATTGGAGATATTGCACCTACTGAAGGGTATAAAATTAAAGTTGCCTTCGATGATTCATTGGAAATCTGCGGGTTACGGGTTGAATTCCCATTTGCTATTCCATTAAAAGAAGGCTGGAATATTATGGGCTATCCTCAAACATTAGCTTTTGATGGTATGGATATCATCCAGCAATTAATCGATCGTGCTACCCTTTTAAAAGTTCAGGACGAGAACGGGAATGCGATTGAAGACTGGGGTATCTTTGGCGGCTGGCAAAACAACATCGGCGATTTTGTTAGTGGCGAAGGGTATAAAATAAAAGTAAATGCAAATGATACTTTGTGGATTTACGAAAGCTATCCAAAATCAAGGGCAATAATACCTGAATTGGTTGCTACAACTCATTTTAAAAAGGTTTTTGATGGCAATGGTGTTGACCACATGAATATCAACTTAGTTGGCCTGCAACAAAACTTTGCACAAGCTGGGGATGAAATTGCCTTGTTCGATGGCGATATTTGTGTTGGTGCAATTACTTTGTTGCCACATCATTTATCATTGGGTGGGGTCTCAATTCCAGCTTCTGCATCGGAAAGTGGGGAAATGGCTGGATTTACTGATGGGAATGAATTTAGCCTGATTCTCTGGAATGCCCGACAAAACCAGGAATATAAACTTGAACCTAAAATTGAGGAGGGACCTGTTAGATTTAAAAAGCATGAAACAACAGTTTTAAACCTCGAAAAATATGCGACGGTTAGATTAAACGGATTGGAAATTTCAGGCTTAAATAATGTGAAATGCTACCCGAATCCGTTTAGAGATGAGGTTACGGTTGAAATCAATTTGTTAGCCGATTCTGAAGTTGCAGTAGAAGTCCTAAATCAATTAGGGCAACGTGTGACATATATTTTAACCCAAAAATTGTTGCAAGAAGGAAAATATCAATTTATTTGGGACGGTAGGAATGATAGCAATCAAAAGGTTTCGCCGGGTGTTTACTATTTGAAAATAAACTTGAACGGGACTTATTTGCACGAAAAAATTGTTTTGTCGAAATGATAAATGCTAATTGTATTATTTTATTCGGTCCGTTAAATTGGTAATTTTTTAACGAAACACAAAAAAACAATTAACAACTTTTTTATCGTTAGAAATGATTTTGAATATTGGGATTTGGTGCTTGTGTTCTATTAGATTTTTTGTCCTTGCCGATTGCTTATTTTCATTCACCCGATGACTTTCCGTCACCGGGTGAATATAAATAACATTTCTATTATCAAATTATGAAATTATCAAATTAGTCCCATCCACCTTTGTTGTGTATTTTTTCAGGCTGGTAGTAGCCGGGCCATTGGTAACTGATCCGGTTGTACTGAATTTAGATCCATGACATGCACAAGGTACTTCAGAATTGTCGTGAGAATAAGTTACTGTGCAACCTTCGTGTGTACAAATTTTCGATAAGGCAACGTATTGAGTGTCACCCGATCTGAAAATAATAATGTCGCCACTGTATGCGTAGCCACCTACCGTTTTTAGCTCCGTAAAATCAGTATGATTTAAATCAACCACGATATCGTTCGGATTCGTAGTATTGTTTTCCTCTTCTTCCTGAATAATTTCTTCAGCAGGATCGGAACATGCGTTAAAAACTGCTGGTGCTGCCATCAATATACTTCCGCCGACGGCAAATTTTTTAATAAAATCTTTTCTTTCCATTATTAATAGTATTCTAGTTTAAACTCTCTTATTAAATTAAATCCAAAAAATAAATTTCCTTTCGACCATTCTCCGGCAGTTTCGGTTAAGAGTGCCTGGTTGAACATTCGTTGTGAATTCGATATTATTAATTGAAATAAATGTCCACCCGTATCCAAATCAATACCAAGAGACAAAGGTCTTGTATTTGATAAAACATTGTTGAAATTGTGCAAGTATTCAATATTCAGCGATACCTTTTTAGATAATTTTGCCGAGCCTCCAAATCCCAAAGTATAAGTTGAAAATTTTTCTTCGCGAAAAGGTAAATACCCAGTGTTTAAATAACCAGGCGACAATTGAAATCCAAAATTGCCAATTATTTTTGCTAAATGAATTTGTGCAGAGCTTGACAGTTTGTCGGAAAATTTATTTGTGTGCGAAGGAAAATAATTGCGCAAAGTTGGAACCGATCCCTCGGCAACTACAACAATTGTAAAGGGAAAAATTTCATTTTGTTGCATTAACCTGATTTTTCCGAATGCGTCGTAAGTTTTAAAAAAAGTACTTCGTCCAAATCCAAGGTTTATATTTTTGGTAAATCCGTACTCAAATCCAATTCGCATTGATGCCTGATCCAATCCAAACAGCTCGTACAATCCATTGCTGATATCTCCAAAACGGTGTTGAATTAACAAAAGCATTTCTCCTTGTTCAGCCAAATTAGCCGATTGTGCATTTACCAAACGGGTGCCTTTAAATATGTTTTCAACATTTTCGACTTCCTGAGCAGAAATGTTTGAGAACATAATATAGAATGATAAAGGGAATTGCCAGCTTCTTCATTTTTTAATTTTAAATTGGAACAATAATTAATATCAAATTGTTTAGCAGATGATTAAAATTTTATTTCCTTACAATAGTTCAAAAACAAAAGCATGTATATTTTGATTTTAGGTGAACTTTAAAAAATAGTTTTGAATTTGAAAACAGGTGGTTCGAAGTGCCGAAAAGAGTACAATAAACAGTAAATTTGCTGTATAAAATCAATGCTATTGGTAAACAATAAAAAATTTGTATTGTTTTTCCTTTATCAATAAACTGTAATTAAAAATCAACGATGGATAAATTTTCGTCAGCAGGAAACCAGGAACTTGAAGCAATTGAAGACCTTTACCAATCATATCTTGAAAATCCTGAATCGGTGGATAAAAGCTGGCAGCACTTTTTTGCCGGTTACGAATTGGCCCGAAAAAATTACCCTCAGAAACCGAATGCTGCAAAAACGGATAACATCGACAAAGAATTTGCAATATTGAATTTAATTCACGGTTATCGGCAACGTGGGCATTTGTTTACAAAAACTAATCCGGTTAGGGCCCGCAGAAAATACTCGCCAACATTGGCAATCGAAAATTTTGGATTGGAAGCAAATGATTTGGGCGTTACTTTTCAGGCGGGTAACGAAATTGGGATTGGACCAGCAAAACTTAAAGATATTATTGAACATCTGGAAGCAACTTATTGTCAGTCGATTGGTGTAGAATATGTTTATATGCGCAAACCTGAGGTTGTTCAGTGGCTGAAAGAGCGCATGGAAAGTACCCGTAATTCTCAGGATTTCTCGGATGAAAAAAGAAAGCACTTTTTTTATCATTTGAAACTGGCAGTTGGTTTTGAAAATTTTATTCATAAAAAATTTGTTGGACAAAAAAGGTTTTCACTCGAAGGTGCAGAAACCCTGATCCCATCGTTAGATGCAGTAATTGAACGTGGTTCAGAATTAGGGATTGAGGAATTTGTTATTGGCATGGCGCATCGTGGAAGATTAAATGTTTTGGCAAATATTGTTGAAAAACCTTATGAAAATATTTTCAAGGAATTTTATGGGATAGAATACGAAGAAGATATTGCACAGGGCGATGTAAAATACCATTTGGGTTACGAAAACGAAGTAGTTACCGACTTTGGTAAAAAGGTAAAAGTTAAGTTGATGCCCAATCCGTCGCACCTTGAAACTGTGGGGCCAATTGTTCAGGGGATGGTCCACTCTCAAATTAAATCAGTTTATGGTGGCGATTGTAATAAAGCGGCTTCAATTGTAATTCATGGCGATGCAGCAATTGCAACGCAGGGAGTGGTTTACGAAACCACACAAATGTCGCAATTGAACGGATACAAAATTGGTGGGACAATACATTTGGTAATCAACAACCAGGTAGGTTTTACCACAAGTTATTTAGAAGCCCGTTCGAGTACTTATAGCACCGATGTGGCAAAAGTTACGCGGGCTCCCGTTTTTCATGTAAACGGCGACGATGTTGAGGCACTCATTTTTACGGTAAAACTTGCCATGGAATTCCGACAGAAATTTCAGTCTGATGTGTTTATCGATATTCTTTGTTACCGAAAATACGGACATAACGAAGGCGACGAACCCCGTTTTACCCAACCTTTGTTGTACAAATCAATTTCAAAACATCCAAACCCGAGGGATATTTATTCAGAAAAACTGGATAAACTGGGAATAATGACACGTGATGAATCGAGAAATAAAATAAAAGAATTTGATCAGTTTCTGGAAGGTAAATACAAAGATTCGGAGAAAATTAAAAAACTTAAAATCAAAAAGTTTTTAATAAATGAATACAAAAATTATGTAATTCCTAAAAATGCAAATTTTAATGAATATCTCGAAACTGGGGTTAAATCGGAGGTACTTGTGGAAATTGCTGAAAAAATAAATACACTTCCTGATAATTTGCAATTCTTTAAAAAAGTAAATCGTATTCTTTCCGATCGGAAAATGATGATGACGGACGACCGTTTAGACTGGGCTATGGCAGAATTGCTGGCTTACGGAACATTGGTAAAAGAAGGCCATCCGGTCAGGTTAAGTGGTCAGGACAGTGAACGGGGAACTTTTGCCCACCGGCACGCGGCTTTTGTCGTGGAAGGCACCGACGAAAAATATTTCCCGCTAAAACATGTTTCCGAAAATCAGGCACCGTTTCACGTTTACAATTCATTACTTTCGGAATACGCCGTTTTAGGGTTTGAATATGGTTATTCACTTGCTCAGCCCAATGGTTTGACTATTTGGGAAGCTCAGTTTGGCGATTTTCATAACGTGGCACAAGTAATTATCGACCAGTATATTTCATCAGCTTTCGATAAGTGGGGTTTAATGAATGGGTTGGTGTTATTATTACCTCATGGTTTTGAGGGGCAGGGACCTGAACATTCGAGTGCCCGAATCGAACGTTTTCTTGAACTTTCTGCAAATTACAATATGCAAATTGCAATTCCAAGTACGCCGGCAAATATGTTTCATTTGCTACGAAGGCAGGTAAAAATGAATATGCGTTTGCCGCTGGTAATTTTTACACCAAAAAGTTTACTTCGGCATCCAATGGTACAGTCAAAAGTTGCGGAGTTTACAAAAGGATCATTCAAAGAAATAATCGATGACCCGATTGCCGCGCCTGGTTTGGTTGAAAAAGTGGTGTTTACTTCCGGGCGATTGTATTACGATTTGGTTAAAAACAAGATAGACAAAGGATTGACTAATGTAGCCATTGTCAGGTTAGAACAAATATATCCTATTCCGAACAAACAAATCAATCAGATTTTAAAGAAATATAATAAATCTGTTGAATTAATATGGGCGCAGGATGAACCGCAAAATATGGGCGCCTGGCCATTTATAAACCGGAAATTGAATGATCTTGGTTTTAAAGTTGTTTCACGCCCTGAAAGTGCCAGCCCGGCAGTTGGCTTAATGGAAAAACACAAACAGGGATTGGAGCAAATTTTAAAATCTGTTTTTAAAGAAAAAGAAGTTGAAAAATAAAAGTTAGAAATCGCAATAAATCAAATAACAAATAAATTACAATGTTTAAAAATCAAATACCAAAATTAGACTTTAAATGTTTATAAATTGGGAAATTGATTTTTGGAGTGTGGAATTTGTTTTTTAAAATTTAATTGAAATAAGATAGTTGTAAATCAATGTCGTTTAGTTTAGTAAAAATAAAGAAAATACCGATTAGTAAAAATCTTTCGACTATGCCCAGGGTAACAGTCAGTCTGAGCGAAGTTGAAGACTATTGTTTTTAGCATAACGACAATAAATTGGAATTTCTTAATTTTTATTGGACTAATGAAAGAATAAAAAAAATTAGAGAATGATTTTAGAAATTAAAATTCCCAGTCCGGGAGAATCGATAACCGAAGTTGAAATAGGAAACTGGCTTGTGGAAGATGGTGCATTGGTTGTAAAAGATCAGGAAATTGCAGAGGTGGAATCCGACAAGGCAACACTTACCATCGTTGCAGTTGAAAGTGGTAAAATTGAAATTAAAAGCGCGGAAGGTGAATTGGTTCCGGTAGGTGCTGTTGTTTGCAAAATAGATACAAGTGTGGAAGTTGGGGATGGGGGAAGTTTGCAGTCACAGTCACAGTCACAGTCACAGTCACAGTTGGCAGGGGAGACGAAGCAAACTTTATCAACAGATGATAAAAAAGCAAAGCAGACAGTAACTAGCCAGAGTTCTGATTCAAAAGAAATATTGTCAGAGAAATTCGATAAGGTAAAGGTTACATCTGTAGCTAAAGAAATGATGAAAGAGTACGATCTTTCGGTTGACGATGTAGTTGCCGGATTAAAACGAATAGGAAAAAAAGAACTTGAAGCAGTTATAAATCTGCCTAAAGAAAAGGAAACTTCGCCTGTATTTAGGCAAAAAGAGGTGTCGAGGGAAATTGATCGAAAGCGAATGTCGAGTTTGCGTAGAAAGTTAAGTGTGAGACTGGTTTCGGTAAAAAACGAAACTGCTATGCTAACTACATTCAACGAAATTGATATGAGTTATGTAATGGATTTGAGGAAAAAAAATCAGCAAAAATTTATTGAAACACATGGATTCAAGTTAGGGTTTATGTCTTTTTTTACAAAAGCTGTTGCAATTGCTGCTGAATCTTTTCCAATGGTAAATGCACAATTAGATGGCGAAGAAATTGTATCTCCACAGTTTGTAGATGTTGGAATTGCGGTTTCTACACCAAAAGGTTTAATGGTTCCGATCGTTCGAAATGCCGAAAGCAAAACCATTTCACAGATTGAACTTGAAATTAAAGAACTGGCAGAAAAAGCTCGTAATAAAAAGATTTCTGTTGATGAATTAACCGGTGGTACAATTACCATTACAAATGGGGGAGTGTTCGGCTCGTTGCTTTCAACACCAATAATTAATCCGCCACAATCAGCAATTCTGGGAATGCATAATATTGTAGAACGCCCGGTTGCTGTTAATGGTCAGGTTGTAATTCGCCCAATGATGTACACTGCACTTTCTTACGACCATCGCGTTATCGATGGAAAAGACTCGGTAGGATTTTTGGTGAAAGTAAAAGAGATGATAGAGAACCCGGATCGAATGTTCACCGGTGGACAGGAACCGGGGAAATTGTTGCTGGGGATATAATTTTTAAAAAATATGGCATTCGGCTGTGTTTCATACTTTCTAAATCAATTAATTCAGTTTTCAGGATGTCGCCTGCTTTGATATGATATACTTCATGGGCATCAATCAGGGCAAACATTTTGCCTGCATGAAAAATGCAAAACCACCAAACATTTTTTTTGTTGTGATTTCACCAATTGAAGAAAGTTTTTCCTCGACTAACTCAACTGTCGATTTAATTTCTTGATTTACCAATTTCTATTGAGCCTTTGTATTTCATGTTTTTTGATTTTATTACCGCCAACTTTTTGCTGCTTAAATCTTCATAAATCAGTTAACAATATAACTGTGCCAATCAGGACTCATTTCATACTATTCCAAATTGTGAATAACAAAACCTGCAGAAGCTTTTCCAAAACCGTTGCTTATTTCATCTGCTCTTTCAATGATTTCTATCAGTTATTTTTAACATTTGTTTTTTTTGCATAAAGCACAAATATCTTTATATTTGAACATATGCAGCATTAGTAATTAACTTCCTTATTATTATCCCATGTTGAAAAAACTATTTCTATTTTCCTTTAGTACAATATTTAGCCTATTGTCGGTTGCTCAAACTGATTTTTGGCAAGAAGGGCAACTTGGAGGCGAAATTACCTGGGCCCAATTTTATAATAATAAGATTTATTGCTCTCGGAACTCTAATTTGTTAGAAGTTAGCGAAGGTGAAACTAATATTCAAGTGAAAAATACCTACCCAATCGCTGGTCAAATTTCGGCATTTTCTATTCGCAACGACACATTAATCGCTATACATGCTGTCTATTCTGAGTTCAGCAATAGGATTACCAAAGCTCCTATGGCAGATTTATCTCAACAAGTTAGTGTTGAGGTTCCGGGAATGAATGAAGGTGCCCTAAAGTTTAAGGAAGTAGATGGGTATATATTCCTTGGCGCACATAAATTTACGAGTCTTGGCGGAAGAACATATGTTGCGTCTAAACTAGTTGGTTTTGATTTACTAAATAGCACAAATCCTGGTTTTGAGTATGTTCAGGAGTTTAAAGATTTTGTTGCTACTTCAAATTATGTCTATTTATTGGTTAATGCCAAAACCGATTCAAGCCGTATTGAAGTAATTGACGTAAGGGATAAAAGCAATGTCACTAAAGTTGCTGAAATTAATGTTTCAAATGGAAGCGCTGTTGAACTTAGGAACGATCATATTTTTGTTTCTGGTATAGATGCAAACAAGAGTATCCATGTAATCAATATATCAAATCCACTTTTACCCCAGGTTGTATCAACCTTTGGTGATAACTTCGCGACCTATGAACAAATTCTAATAGATGGCGATTTTGCTTATTTCGCTCCATGGGGAAAATATTTAGATATTTTTGACATTTCAGATCCTGCCAATATTCAAAGGATTGATTCAGGAGAGCTTACCGATTTTGAATATTTTGAGCTCCGCGGAACAAATGGCGTAGATAAAGCATGTTACGTTTCAAGTGGTAAATTTGGCTTAATAGATATTAAACCAAATATAAAACCCGGAAAAAAATATTTAATGCCTCATCCTCCTAGAAAAGTTAGGTCGAATGGAGAAAATTTAATTATCTCCGGTTATGGTTATTTCTATCTAGCCACATTGTACCCTGATGAACAAATCGAGATAATGTCAGAGATTAAGAAACCTGAAGGATTAAATGAAACAGATCTCTATTTTGAAGGTAATTACTTATTCGCATGGGACTATGGAAAACTGTACATCTTTGATGTAAACTCTCCTGGCTCAGAACCAATTTCATATACATCTGCTGGACCTATAATGTCACATACAATACAAGGTAACTTAGCTGTGGTGAGTGGTTCGTTATCTGTTGGAGCAAATAGCTATATCGAACTGATTGATTTAAGCAATAAAACTACCCCTCAACAACAGAAACTGATTAATATTGATAGAAGTGCCAAACAAACCGCATTAAACGACGAAGGAACACTATTGTACACCCTTTACGATGTAAATGGAAAGCTTCATTTCAGGAATTTTGATTTAAACGATATCTCTAACCCCGTAGAGTTGTGTGACATTGAAATTGAAACCAATGGCATATCGGAGCCAGTACTTTCTATCGATGATACAGTAGCTTACATTGCTACCCAGTCATCTGGTAGTAATGCTGTCTTACATGCTTTTAATATAGTCGACCCTAGTGTACCAACCTTAAAGCACACGCATATTGTAGCAGAGAATAAGTACCATACGGTAAAGTTTATTGAAGAAGTAGCTTTTCTGAGCGTGCCCGAACAATTAAAGTTGTATATGTGCGAGTACAACACAGAAACAGGTTTTGAAACCATAAAATCTATTGATACAGAGGTAGAGGCTCGAGATCTTAGTGCATTTTTGATCAATGAAACAGTTTCTTCCCAAGAGTCACTTAATACAAAAAGTGCAATATCTGATACCAAAGAATCTTTCGTTGAGATATATGGATGGTTGTTTACTACGCTTCAATCCAATGCCTTCAAATATAAATTCAAAAAGAAGAAGCGAATAAGCAATGATGTTATACTACAAACATCGGTTAAACCCAATGAAGCTGCTAAAGATGGTTGCAAAATAACTGGTGGTGGTATGTACAAAAAAGGAGCAACTGCAAAAGTTAATGCAAGTTCTGGCAAAGGATGGGTGAAAGATAAATACACAGGAGCCCTTACCGGTAAAATAGAATTACGGCAGTTGGTTATGGATGACCATAAAGAGGTTACTGCCCATTTTCAACCTATTCTAACTATTGGCTTATCATCGAATGGCGAAGAAAATATTGCCCCTCCCAAAAATGATGAGGAAGTGAACATGTGCACTGTTACATTTACGGCCGATGGTGTAGATTGGGAACTAAACGGAATAAGTTTTGACATGGATACTGCCAAGGCTAAACTAATAAAAGAACCAACCAGGGTCCTGTTAAAAATCGATGGGGAAAACCACGATGGTGAAATTCATACAGACTCAAAAGGGTATATTGCCAGCATAGACTTCTTTTTTCATAAAAAGCTACCAGGAGGTATACCTGTAAAGGGAGATGTAATTTTTAAATTTGATTTTAAGCCACACAAATACGGACTGGTTGCTCCATTAAATGAAGTGTATCGTATAGGTTTATCAACTTCAAAAAATAAGGTTTATGCCCAACCTATTCCTGAAGAAGCGCGGCCTGGGCGTAAATTTCCGGAAGACGAATTATTTACTCATACAAAAACAGTGGCTTCGGTATGGAATGTTTCAACTAGCCCATACTCACCCTTTCTTAATGTACACGACGCTATTAATAGCAATATAACTAAAGATGGTCACAGAATTGAAGTGTGGGAAGGGTACTATAACTGTGATTCCATAGAAAGCTCAGACAGATATATCTTTAAGAATATTAAAATAGTTGGTGTTGGAAAACGGGATAGTATAATTATTAAAGCTAATAACAAGGAGGTATTTGATATCTACAAAGGAGATGTTTTGATATCGAACCTGACCTTTACAACAACGTATTCGACCACAATTATTGATTATAATGGACCCGAGAGTTCAAAGATGGTTGAAATAAGCCAAAATTCTTTTCATGCAACTTTTGGTAGTTCTTCATCAGAATGGAATAGTTTGATCAAGTTGGGTAAAGCGCCTGCCTCAATTAAAAATAACGAATTTACTTGTAGTTATGATAAAACAATATTAGCCAGATTTTCCGGAAAAGGTAGTATTTTTTGGGGTAATAAATCTGTTAGAGGAAACGGGAAAATTGTAGCTAATGGAGGCGAAGATATGCAGATACAAAAGAATGAATTAGGTCGAATTGAGTGTAATTCTGGCACAGGGTATAATATAGCAGAGAATATTGTTAAGGAAATTTGTATTGGATACTGTGACAGCATTTGTTTGGACTCTAATATTATGCATGATTCTGCATCTGATGCTATATTAGTTGATAATAGCAGGCATACAGTGATTACAAAGAACCGTATTATTGAAGCAAAACGTATGGGCATTGTTGTTAAAAAAAGTACAGATTCATATATATATAAGAATAATATTTATAACTCAGGTAGTCATGGTATTTCCTTAGAAGGAAATAATAATAGTTATGGAAAAACGCAGTATACAAGACCGGAAGGAATGGATATAATTACGGATAATAAGGTTATTGGTTCCTCAAAAATTGGAATTTATGGTTATGAAGTAAACACAATTCATTTGATAGATAATGAAGTAGCTTTAAGTGGCGATGGGATTTATGTAACCAGGGCAAACGACGTCATTATCCTGGATAATGTAATTAGGCATAATTCTTCAGGGATAACCGTTAATGGTACAAAAAAATGCCTAGTTAGTTACAACAAAATTAAAGATAATGGAGATTCTGGAATTTATTTGAAGGAAGTTTTTTTGTCTGACAAAAAAGGAGGCGAAATAATTGGCAACATAATTACGGAGCATTATAAGACACATAAAAATGGTGATTATAAATTCGGGAATGGGGTATCTATTTATAATTGTTCAGGATTATTTAATATTTTTAATAATAAATTTATTGATAACTGTAGAGGGATACGAATTGAGGGAAGTGGAAAACGGATAAGAACGCAAATGAAAGGGAATATATATAAATATGCGATTTGCGAGAATACGGGTGTACACTTGGATAATGTGGAGGCAGACTTTGAAACCAATCATTTTTCACATAACAATGGGGCAGCCTTAGCGCTTTATGGTAATGCAACAGCCACTGTTAAACACAATAATATATTTGATAACCCCGACCTGGCTATTGCCAACCATAACCCCAATTTCACTGTTAATGCGAATAGTAACTACTGGGGAGGCGAGCCCACTTCTTCCAATTTTAGTGGGAAAGTAAATTGGGAGAACTGGATGACCAAAGCTATTTCGTTAAACCTTACCTATTTAAACGATACCGTTTTTGTACCCATTGGCAGTGCCGATTCTACATATATTGCCGTTAATAATTTTACAGAAACTGATCGGGTTACTGTTAATGTAGCCGACCAGCTGGATTGGGTTGAAAAAGATACTATTACAAGTATGCTACTACAGGATACTGCACACGCTACAATGGTTTTAAAAATCGATGTTCCCGATGGTGTACCTGCTAAACAAATAGATGTTGTAAAAGTACATGTTAGCTCTGAAGTTACATCAAATACTCTGGTTGATTCGTTCTATGTTATGAGTTACCTGCCCGAGCTTACTTCGTTTACCCTGCAACCCGATTCAATATCGGTACTGGTATCAGACACTTTGGTGCTGGGCGCAACAGCTTACGATCAATATGGGAACGAATTCGATGATGTAAGTAAACTTGGTTGGTCGGTTTCTGATGGAGAAATTGACACTTCCGGAATTTTTATTGCACCTGCAAACGAGGTAATTGTTACTGTTGAAATAAAAGATACTACTCAAAACAAGTCAGTATATTCATACATCAATGTGGTAAACGACTTTACTCCACACAGGGTTGAGATTAGCCCAAAAATAGCATCCATTTTGCCAGGAAGTTTTATCCATTTTTCCGCAACAGCTTTCCATAGTAATGGTTTTAAGCTCCCAATAAACGGTATCTGGGAATCGAATGGCGGAGATATTGGGCAAGATGGGCATTTAATGGCAACTGACTTACCTGGAGACTATTATGTGCGCTTGACTGACTCATCAGGAATTGTTCTCGATGAAATAAACTTTGAAATAATTGTCACAAACATTGGTTTATTGCAGGAGAACATAAATAAGGTTGAACTCAAACAAAACTATCCCAACCCGTTCCGAAGCTCTACAACTATTGATTTTACAGTTCCACAAAAGCACAATGGTAAATTTATTAGGTTAAGAATTTTTAATTTAATGGGGAAGGAGATTAAGGTATTGGTAAATGAGAGATTAGAATATAGGAAATATAGTATTGAATTTAAACCTGGAACAATTCCTGATGGATTCTACATTTATCGTTTGGATGTAGGGAACAAATTCATTTCAAGGAAAATGTTATTGATAAAACAATAATTCTTGTCATTTTTAAAGGTTGCCGCTTTATGCAGGCGTAGTGCAGGATTTTTTTCATTGCTAGCTATTGGGGCATTTTTTATTAGTCTGGCAATTTGGAAGTACAGGAAAACAGCTTTTTTTATCAAAAAAACAATGCTGGAATGAGAAAATGATGGAGTAAAATAGAACGTTGAAAAATTGATTTTTTAAATTCAATATTGGCATTCTCATCATAACGAAGAGCAAACTCCCATTCACTATTTAATGAATTTAAGCTAATAGTTTTTTTTAGGTTTTCATAGTCTTTTACTATAAATACCTATTTGGTAGAACGGATACCAAATAGGGCTGTACAGGCGTAAATAAAAAAAGGGTTTTACTTTCGTAAAACCCTTTGTAACTTGCTGTCTGCAAGAACCTTCTATTTGTCGGGGTAGCAGGATTCGAACCTGCGACCCCCTGCTCCCAAAGCATAATATTATACTATCTGTTTGTTATTCGTTTTGTACTTAATTGTTCTGTATTTCAGCATACTAAGTAATTTATAGTATTGCTTATTTTGTGTTAATATAAGATTATTATGCACATTATTGTGCAAATTTTGTGCAAATTTTTGTATCTTCGTTTTTAAAGCATAAAAGATATGAAAGCAGATATATCAATCATTCTGGACACCCGAAGAGAAAAAAAGAACGGAAACTATCCTGTTAAACTTCGTGTTTATTCGCCTTTAATTCAAAAAGTGAGGAATTATTCAACCGGGATGGATATGACAAAAAAAGAATTTGAAAGTGTTTGGGAAACAATAAAACCGCGAAAAGAAAAGAAAGATATTCGGGATTTTCTGGAAGCATTAAAAACCAAAGCAACCGAAGCAGCTAATAAATGCGATCCGTTTTCTTTTGAATTATTTGATAAAAAACTGCACCGCCGGAAAGGTGACGGTAAAAACGTTATCTATCATTATAACCAGCGAATACAGTATTTTACTGAGCTTAAAAGATTTGGCACGGCTGAAACCTACGATTTGAGTTTAAAGTCAATTTTGAAATACATTGAAGACACGAAAGGCACTAAACCAACCAAACTGCCATTTAATAATATTACATCTTCATTCCTCCAAAAATATGAAAACTTCATGTTGGAAAAAGGCAAAAGCGAAACAACCGTTTCGATGTATGTTCGTTCATTGCGAGCCGTTTTTAACCATGCTATTAGAGAGAATGAAGTTTCGGAAGATATTTACCCATTTGGTAAAAACAAGTACGAAATACCAGCCGGAAACGCCGTTAAAAAGGCATTAAGCAAATCCCAGTTGAAAGTTTTATTTAATGCTACACCAGCCATACCAGAGCAGGAAAAAGCAAAAGATTTCTGGTTTTTTAGTTTCGTATGCAACGGAATGAATATAAATGATATTGCCATGCTGAAATATAAAAACATCAAAGGTAATACCATTGAATTTAAAAGAGCCAAAACCCGGCAGACTGCAAAAAAGAAAAGCACTACAATTGTAGTTCACCTGACTGATTTTTCAAAACAAATAATTGAGAAGTATGGCAACGAAGATAAAAACCCGGAAAATTATATTTTCTCAATTATAGACAGTAATACAAAGCCGGAGGAAATGAAACCCCGAATTAAAAATTTTACCCGTTTAGTTAATCAACATATTAAGAATTTAGCCAAAGCAAACGAATTGCCGGAGGACATAAGTAGTTATTATGCACGGCACACTTTCGCCACCCTATCAATACAAGGAGGTGCAAGTATGGAATTTGTGCAAGAAAGCCTTGGACATCAGAATATTTCTACAACTCAAAATTATTTTTCAGGTTTCGAAGATGAAACGAAAAAACAGATAGTTGAAAGTCTGCTAAATTTCGATTAATTCGTATTTTTAACCTCAACAAAGCATAAAAGATAAATGAGTTTCAATAATATAAATAAATTGAAAGCCGAATTGAAAACAATTCGATTAATAAAAGATACTTCTAACAATTATACCTTATTCGAATATTCAGACAGGAATCCCGATAAATTTGAGTTTGAACTAGTTGTTCAAAATGCAATTAGTGATTTATATTCCCTAACCAATGAAAAAAAACTAAATGTGTTAAAAGACTTTTGGGATTTTGAAGGAGAGTTCTTTGCTTATTACGAAATTGCCCGTAGAATCGAGATATACGCCCACAGCAAACCTATGGACATTACTAACATACTTCTGCTTTACAAAGATTTTTTAACACCTAGGATTGATATAAATTCTAAAAATTTTGATACGTATTTTCTTGCTGAACTAAAAGAAACATTTTTGGAGAGACGTGGGAAAATTTGCAGATTTATTACTTTGATAAAAAATAAATTTTTTGAAAATAAATATATCGACTTTCTTGCTACACCTAAGGAGAATATGCAAATAGGACATTTTATAAAGGAAATTGAAAAGAAAAATCCTTTGCGTAATCAATTTTATATTAAACAAGTAAAAACGGATAACCCCAAAGAAAAAGCAAAAAAACCATTTTTAAAAGAATCTTCAAAATTGACGTTGAGGAAAATTGCATTAATTAATTTTTATATCAATAAACCAATTACAGAAGACAACAAAGACGAGATCGCCAAACAATATGACTGGAAATCTGGACATAAATTATATCAACATTATAGTTTTTATTCCAGTCGTGCTAACAGATTAGCTTTGCCCGACCCATTTACTAAAAAGAAATATAACAACATCATTGAACTTTTTGAAAAAGTTATTGAACACCTACCCGATAACTACAAGCAGAAGGCAATTGATGAGAAAAAAACCATTGAATCAAAATATAATTCTGAAAATTATTAAATTTCATAACTGGTTATAACCGGTTACATCCTTTTGTCCTCCAATACCTTAGCGGTGCAATTTAAAAATATATCGTTATGGAAAATCCGTTTTTTACAATCGACAAAAGATTGAACAACATTGAGAGTTTGCTTTTAGATATTAAACATTCTCCACTTTCAAAACAGCAACAACCCGACACCGATCGCTGGTTCGATATAAACGAACTATGTGAGTACCTCCCGGAGAAACCAGCCAAAAGCACGGTTTATGCAATGACACGTGAACGCCGCATCTCATTCCACAAACGAGGTAAAAAATTAGCATTCCTGAAATCAGAAATCGATGAAAATATCAAGTTAGGCAAGGTAAAATCACGTGCCGAAATTGAGCAGGATGCAGAAGATTTTTTGGTAACAAAAGCAGGGAGGAACTAACGATGAGGACACAAGAAAAAGGGCCGTGCCCAACGGCTACGACCCTGCATAAAAGATTCAATAAAGATAATCATTTTATCAGTCAATGTCATAAGTTAAGGCAGTATTTTACTATAAATACAGCCTCCCGGTACATGGCAGCCATCAGCACCGGAATACCTATACAGAACGTTTGCAGATATGTTGATATGTTACGAAAACAAAATGCAATTGCTATACTACGAATTGACAAATGCCAGATTTCAGGCGAATTTGTGGAGTTTCTTTCCTGCAATTCAGAATTATTTCCAAAGTCGAAACAATTAAATCTTTTTCCCGATGAACAGACAATCTAAGCAACCATACAAAAAAAGCCAAGCAGTTAAACAACTGGAAAAAATGGCAAATATTGCAGCCAGAGCAAAGAACCCGAACATCCCGCCCGAATGGCTCGCACCCCGAAAATATAGAGATGACAGCGCGAACAACTTAACAAAGTGTATTATTCATTTTATAAGATTAATCGGAGGTCAGGCGGAGCGCATCGCGAACATGGGTAGCCTCATCGACACGCGGGTAACGTTTAATGATGTTACTGACCGAACCCGAACCATAGGGAGCAAAAAATGGATTAAAGGAACTGGAACCAATGGCACGGCGGATGTATCAGCAACGATTAAGGGACGTTCTGTAAAAGTAGAAGTAAAGCATGGCAAAGACCGACAAAGCGAAGTACAATGTTTGTATCAGCGCAATATAGAACTGGCAGGCGGACTTTATGTAATTGCCACAACATTTGAGCAATTTTATAATTGGTATAATCTGAAATTTGAATAATGCAAGTGAAAAAGCCCATAGTATTTCATTTGCCTAAATTGTTCGTGCTGAAACTGGATGAGGAGCTTATTATAAACCCGCCTTCATTCAGGTATCAGAAAGAATATTTCTATTATCTGATTCGTTACCTGACTGTTAAGGAAATACAAAATAAGAATAGCAAATATTTTGCAATAAGTTTAACAAACTTGAAGCGTGTAACAGTTTCAAACATAGATAGATATGTGATTTATTTAGAAAAAGGGGCATTTTTGGAGCGTGATAACTACGAAGTTGGAGTTAAAGCATATCACTACAAAATGAATCCTGAATTTTTGGAAGGGTTTGTGAAATTTGAAATATCTCCGACAAACAAAATTTATCCTAAAATTATCAGAGCATTACGACTGAAACAAAAAAACTATAATGCCAAAGATAAACGACCAGAATATTTGCGGAAGATGTGGCTGAAATTTAAGACCCTGGACTTCGATTATGAAGGTGCAAGAAAATGGATTGATAAGAACCCAAGTATTTCTAAAAAGTATTCGTATCACACCGCATTGGATAGGTTGGAAGATAAAAGGTTCAGATACTTTAAACGTAACCGGACAAATAACAGGCTCGATTCTAATTTAACCAACCTCCCGAAAGGATTAAAAAAGTTTATTAAAGGTGACTATAAGCAGATAGATTTAGCAAACAGCCAACCTTATTTATTAGGGCAATTTTTGGGTCAAACACTTATTTCGTATAATTCTAATACTAATAATATAAACACTAAACCTTTATGTTCTTATTTGAATAAAAAAAATGGGTTCGAAAAATTTGTCAGTCAAACAGTTACGGCAATTTCAAAAATGCCCCAAAAAGAGGGTAGTTTCATAAATGGGGAATTATTGAATTTCAATTCATCATGTTTATCGGGAAACTTCTACGATGACTTTTTAACTCGATTGAATGATGAAAATGTAAAGCGTGACGATGTTAAGAAAATGATGTTCGCAGTTTTATTTAGTAAGAATGAAAATAAAATAGGGTTTAAGCGTGCAATTCCTTTTGAGAAAGAAAAAAAAATGTTCGCGGAAGTTTATCCTGAAATATTTTGGATAGTTGAACAGTTAAAAAAATACAATCACAGAAATTTGCCTATCAGTTTACAGAAGATGGAAGCGTATGTTTTCATCGACTATATTGCTTTGAAATTGGTTGAAATAGGTATTGTACCACTTACTATCCATGATTCAATATTAGTGCCTAAAAACGATGCTGACGAGGCCTTAAAAGTGATTGAATCGGTATTTAAGGAACTGTTTGGAGTAGTGCCGACATTCCACAATGAACTACTAAAATCAATAAGTTAATCTCTAAAAAAAACGTCATGACAAAGAAAAATAAAAGTTTACAAAAGTTTACAGAATCAGAATTAACCGGCTCAGATACAAGGGAATTTTTAAAGACTAAATATGGATTTGGTAAAAAGGATTATGACAACTTTGGTAATTTTATAGTTGAACAATTCGCAACACTTAAAGGAGATGAAAGAGATGAGTTTATCAAATACATGAATCCAATATTACCAAATGAAATAAAACATCAGCTTTGGGAACAAAATCACACTAAAATTATTTGTACAATATCTGATCTCATGCAAGAATATGGACGAATGCCAGTTAAAAATGAAATAGCAGAAAAAACCGGATTAAGCCGTCAAACAATCTACAAACATTTGAAAGAATATTCTTTACACCCATTATATCAAGTTCAGCTAGAAAAGTTTCGATTCATGGCTGAAAAGGTATTGGCGAGAATCTTTGCTTTCGCTGTTAATGGAGATGTGAAAGCAGCAAAATTATATTTCGATATTTTGGGTAAGAATTTTGGAATGACTCAAAACAACTTCGTACAAAACAACTATGTTCAGATAAATCAATTCAAACTAAGTCAAGAACAAATTAAGCAGCTTAGCCCGGAGAAATTGAATGAGATTGAAAGTATTATTAAAGATGTTTTGCCTGAGAATAACTGAATATCAGAATAATAAATATTAATATCTAAATATCATATTTAAAAATTATTATAGATAATTTTAGCAATTTAAAATTAAGTTCATACTTTTAATCAAAAATCAATTTTTAATCTTTAAAACCAATTGTAATGACTAAAACATCATGTAATATTTACTTGATTTCCTTAAAAAAAACTTTCATTATAAGTTTGTTTTTCGGAATTACTTTTTTTGGATTTTCCCAAGATGAAAATTTTCAAATTAAATTTAAAGCAAATGAAGATATAGAAGTTTGGATCGGCAAAACTTGGGATTACAGCTATAACCAATTGAAAAATCCAATAAATGTTGAGTTTAACGGAAAAACACTAAAGATGTACTATGACACTGGTGAAATTTTCTGGGAAATTAACGCTATAAGCTATGAACGAAAAGAAAAGAAGAGTTATGACAAACTTGAGAAAGAGGTTTTCATCATAAAAATTGAGAAAAAAGGATTTATTCAGTATCTCGTAATTGAAAAATCATATTCATACGGTGATATTTCAACTCAAATTAAGATTCCTTTTGTAACTGACACGGGTGAAACGATGAATTATCACTACTATCAGGAATTTTAAATAAAAATATAAAGGATGAAATTAAAAATCAATTAACCTAAAATTCATAAAATATGGCTCTTGTAAATTGTCCTGAATGCAGCAAGGAAATAAGTGATAGTTCTGTCAGTTGTCCGCATTGTGGATACCCGCTAAACAAGGAAAAACCAGTACAGAACGTACCAAGTAAAAATCAAAAACCAAAATACAACAGCAAAGGCATAGGCTGTCTTGTAATTATTATTGGAATACTTATCATTTATGCTGTCACTTCCATATCAAGTTATTTTGAAGAAAAAAATAAACCTCCAAAAACAGAAAAAGAAATTAGGAAAGAATTAGTTGAAAAGCATTTTAGTTCTTGGGATGGTTCTCATATTGGCCTTACAGCATTAATTAAAAAAACTATGAATGACCCAAGTTCATACGAACACGTAGAAACAACTTATTCCGACAATGGTAGCTATTTAATAGTTAAAACAACTTTCAGAGGAAAAAATGCATTTGGAGGAACAGTCACAAATTGGATTCGAGCAAAAGTAGATTTGAGTGGAAATATAACGGAAGTAATTTCACAAGGGCCATAACCAATACTCAATTTCAAAGCCCTTTTTTATGCAAATTTTGTGCAAATAAAAAAAGAGCTACAAAAATAAATCTGTAACTCTTTGATTATCAAGTCGGGATACCAGGATTCGAACCTGGGACCCCCTGCTCCCAAAGCAGGTGCGCTAACCGGGCTGCGCTATACCCCGAAATATATTAAAGCGGTGAGGGCGGGATTCGAACCCGCGGTACAGTGTTACCCGTACGCTGGTTTAGCAAACCAGTGGTTTCAGCCACTCACCCACCTCACCTTTCTAAATATTGAGATGGTTGCAATGGTTTTGTATCCGTTAGACTACGAATTTACCATTTGACCATATCTCTATTACGTGGGAAATTGCTAAAATTAAATTCCGTTTTTACAACAGACTAACTTTAATTTGTTCACAGCTTTGTAAAAGAACCATAAGGCTTGAAAACCTATTTTTTACGTGCGTGCAAATGTATTAATTGTTTTCACATTGACAAAATCTTTTTGTGAAATAATTGGGCTATTTTAAAAGGGTCCTTTTTGATAATATAAACATAACTTTTTAGCCATTTTTTGGTTTGGTTTTTCAATTATTCAATTATCCTGTGTTTTAATTGTTTATCCAAAGTAATTGTAATCGAAGGTTTGCCTCCTGATTTTGGTGAATAATATTTGGTACGTATGTATAAGGTGGTGGATTTTTTGAAAGAAGTGGCTTTGAGCTTTGAGTTTCGGGTTGCGAGTTTCAGGTTTCAAGTTCCGGGTTGTCTTCCAAAAAGACAAGCCCTTAAAATAGTCTGATGTAATTGTTTTTCCCGATTTTATTTCAATTGGCAAGAGCTCATTTGCATCCTCTATTACAGCATCAATTTCATTACCAACGTTGTCGCGCCAAAAATAGATATTAGGTTGCTTTGCTTTACTAAATCTTGTTTTGATTAATTCTGTAATCACAAAATTTTCGAATAAAGAACCTCTGTACAGATTAGTATCAATTTGTTGCTCATTCTGAATACCAGGAATTGCACAAGCTAGGTCAGGATCATAAAAAATTATCCTTACTTAAATACACTCTCCAGTCTCTCCGTCCCTCTAGTCCCTCAAGCCCCTCAAGCCCCTCAGTCCCTTCTTCCCTCTAATCTGCTTCTAAAATAGCCTCCAACACCCTTCCCGCCGTTTGTCCGTCCCATATTTCCGGGCGTTGTGGCTTTCTGTTAAACTTTAGGGTTTGCTCGTATTCTTTTCTGATTCTTTCTACATTATTCCCAACTAAAACTCTTTGATTTATCGACTAAAGAGACTAAAGGGAACGAAGAGACATAAGAGAGTGTTCATATTAATAACTCCACTTTTTAGGCTGGGAGGCCATATTTACCAGTTTGCCTATTATTCTTTCATATTGCTGATCCAAACCTTCAAATTGCTCTTTTGAAATATATTCGAATTCCAAAGCGAAATCTAGCCATACTTGCGCCTCGGCAGCCTCAGCTTCGGAATCACTTAGCTTTGACACAAAATGTTTTGGATACTTTCTTTTTCTAAAAGCTTCGGCGATATTAGCACAAACAGATCTACTCGAACGCCTTATTTGGTCTGTTAAACTATAGGTCTCTTCCTTTGGAAAAGATTTACTTAACGTAAAAATTTTAACTGCAGATTCAAACGCTAATTTATAAACATCTAAATCTCTGTGGGATCTAATTTTCATGATGACTATTATTAAGTTCAAAAATTATCCTTACTTAAATACACTCTCCAGTCTCTCCGTCCCTATAGTCCCTCCTCACCCCTCAGTCCCCTCCCCTCTAATCTGCTTCTAAAATAGCCTCCAACACCCTTCCCGCCGTTTGTCCGTCCCATAATTCCGGGCGTTGTGGCTTTCTGTTAAACTTTAGGGTTTGCTCGTATTCTTTTCTGATTCTTTCTACATTATTCCCAACCAAAACACTGGCCCCTCCGTGTTCGCGTAAAGTAATTGGCCTTTCCGTATTCCAGCGCAGGGTTAAACAAGGGGTTCCCAAAACAGTACACTCTTCCTGAAGTCCCCCGCTATCCGAAAGCATAATTGTAGCATCCATATTCAGACACAACATATTATGATAACCCAACGGGAAAAGCAAAATCATATGCGGGTGGCTTAAAACTTCTTCCCACAATTCAAAGTTTTCCAGTTGTTTTCGGGTGCGGGGATGGATGGGCCAGATAATGGGCATATCCTTGCTGACTTCATCCAGAAGAAAACGCATAAGGGGTTCCAGGACTTCTTTTTGATCTACGTTGGAGGGGCGGTGGAGAGTAATCAATGCAAAAGCATTTAGTTCAATGTTCAGTGTTGAAAGTTCAAGGTTATGGATATCAATTATATTTGCTTTAATGATATCATATATTTTCAGTTGCGCGGCTTTTTCCCGGTTGCTTTCAAGGGTATCGATCATAATATTGCCAACAAATTTTATTTTTTCTTCTGAAACACCTTCTTTGCGTAAATTTTCCGAAGAGAGGATATCTGGTGTTAGCAAAAGATCGGAAAGACGATCGGTAACCAGTCGGTTGATTTCTTCCGGCATTTTCATATCTCCCGAACGCAGGCCGGCTTCGATATGACAAACTTTAATGTGCATTTTTTTGGCTGTAACAGAACAGGCAAGTGTTGCATTTACATCTCCAACAACGACAACCCAATCAGGCTTTTCAGCTTCCAATACTTTTTCAAAAGCAATCATCGTATTTCCTACTTGCTGTGCATGTGAACCTGAGCCAATTCCCAGGTTAATATCCGCATCCGGAATTCCTAAATCCTCAAAAAAAGCCTGAGACATCCGGTCATCATAATGCTGTCCCGTATGAATCAAAATATGCTCCATTTTATTCTGAGTTATGGCATTGTGCTTTTCAATTGCCTTAATAAAAGGGGCAATTTTCATAAAGTTGGGCCTGGCTCCAACAACTGATATTATTTTCATATTTTTTTAATCAAAAGAATTCCTTGAGGCTTTGCTTCGAGGTTCCATATTTTCTCCCCTGAATTTCAGACATAAGGGACGAATATACAATAGAGATGTTTAATAGCTCCATCTTTCCGGATGAGCTACGATATTTGAAAGGGCATAAAGAGGAAAGACCTTGATATTGTTATACATCGAGAAATTTTCTTGTGAAACACGTATTCCCATTTCAATTTTCTTTTCATTTAAAAACAAATACAGGCTTTGCATGCTTCCTTTTGTCCCCGATTTTACTTCTATCGGGAGTATCCTTGCATTCATTTGCACAAGATAATCCACCTCAGCTTGACTGTTTTTGGATTCTCGTTGCCAATAATACAATATGTTTCTTTTACTTGAACTTTTCATCAATTCTAAGCCAATAAATAATTCTGCAATAGAACCTTTGTTGATAGACTCAAATTCATTATCCATTAGAAAAGCTCTTAAGTCGAGACCCAGAATGCGTTGGTAAATACCCGTATCAAAAACAATATATTTGCGGAACTTAGCATTTATTTGAGCCCCTAAGGGAATGCCATTTGCCGAAGAATGGGTTACCGGATAAATTAAGCCTGCCATTGATAATAGCTCTAAGCATAATTTCACTTGCCCTCTGTTTAAACCTGGAGCTGCTTTTGTAAATACAAATTTATAAGCATTTTGGGCAACTACTGCATCAAAGACCTCTCTGATCACAAATGATGAAATCCGTTTTTTATATTTAGCAAAATCATCTTGAAACGATAGAACCAAATCATCTAATACTTGCTGACATTCCAATAAATCACCCGTTTCAACGTAATACGATACCACCTTAGGCATTCCTCCTATAATAAGAAAACGCTTAAATAAACCTAGCGCCTTTTTGTGCACCAATTCCGATAATGGGTTTTCAGACATTGCATTTTGAATGGCAGCAAGCAACTTATTTTCACCCATTGCATGTAAAAACTCATTAAAAGAAAAGGGATATAAAAAAAGTGAACGAATACGACCTACCCCAAAGGAGGGAAGCTCCGATAACGCAAACTCCAAAAGAGAACCCGCTGCAATTACATGAAGTTCGGGATATTGCTCATAAAAAAAACGTAATGACGAAAGAGCAGGTAAACTAGTCTGTATTTCATCAATAAACAATAATGTTTTTCCCGGCTCAATAGGTGTATTATATATCAAAGATAAATCAGTACATATCCTGTGAGGGTCAAGATTTCCCTCAAAGACTTTAGTCATTTCGGGGTTCATTTCTAAGTTCAATTCTAGATAGTATTGAAATTGCCTGCCAAATTGCTTCACTAAAGATGATTTCCCAACCTGGCGGGCACCACGAATCAAGAGTGGCAAACGATCCTCTTCATCTTTCCATATATTTAACTGATCTTCTACACTTCTACTAAGATATTTCATGTTTTCTTATGCAAAGACACTTCAATTATTTGTTTTTCCAAAGCAATTATACGATATTATATTTGTTTTTCCAAATCAATAATTGGTAATTTTATTTGTTTTTACAGGGCAATAAGAAGCTTATATTTGAAATGGAAGCCGAAAAAGCAAGCTGTAAGGGCACCGTGCTCTGGTGGAATTTTTAAGTACTTAGAATGGCGACTCGTGTATGATCTATTCGGTTATACCAATTGTACTTTGAAATGCCGCATGGCAATTTCGAAGTTTATAATGGTTAATGCCGATACTACAACAAAGGAGTATGCTGAGTAAAACGAAAGTATGCGACATTTGGTTGTTAAATCGGTA
>Ga0233447_1000965_pt1 | contig 26958 bp, 23 predicted proteins | sample SI_124_October20_3_FD_183014 | JGI IMG/M metagenome (GOLD analysis project Ga0233447, IMG submission 183014) | Seawater microbial communities from Saanich Inlet, British Columbia, Canada - SI_124_October2016_135_MG | ecosystem: Environmental > Aquatic > Marine > Inlet | place: Canada: British...
TTTTTCGGTTTGTAACATTGAAAACACCAAAAATCACACGAAATCAGCATAAAAAGAACTGTTTTCCTCAAATTAAAAATTTTTTAGTTAATTTGTTCAAAATTCCTTTAGATCGAAACAGTCCGAAACTATACAAAAAAAGGAATAATAATATGCGTCCAATTTTTTACGACACCGAAACTACAGGCATAAAGATAGGAAAAGATAGAGTCATCGAAATAGCAGCTTATGATTCAAATAATGATAAAACATTTCAAACTTTGATTAATCCTAATATGCTAATACCCCAGGAATCTCAAGCAATTTGTCATATAACAGATGAAATGGTTAAAGATGCCCCTACCCTAGAAGAAATGGCCCAAGATTTTATTGATTTTTGTGGGGATGACTCTATTTTAATAGCTCATAACAATGACAAGTTTGATAAACCTTTTTTAGAAGCAGAATTTTTAAGAATAAATCTTCCTTTTCCAAAATTTACATATTTCGACACTTTGAAATGGGCTAGGAAATATCGTAATGATTTACCCAGACATTCTTTGCAATATTTAAGAGAGGTATACAATATTGATGCTAACCAAGCTCATAGAGCTTTAGATGACGTTATTATTCTTTATAAAGTATATCTAAAAATGGTAGACGATATACCGATTGATATTGCTCATAATTTATTATATAGTAAATCACTTCTTACCACTATGCCTTTTGGGAAACATCAAGGAAAACCATTAAAAGATGTTCCTGTAAACTACATAAAATGGTTAGATGAAAATGAAATATTAAAAAAAGATGACAATAAGTTACTTAGAAATAGCTTAGTCAAATTAGGAATCTTACAAGAGAGTTAATCATGAAAATTGCTATCATTGGATCTGGATATATAGGTACAGAGCTTTCTATGATGCTTAAAAAGGATCATTATATAACAATTGCAACAAATACTGTTCATAAGATGAACCTTTTGGAAAAAATATCGCAAAAAACAATTATTTTAGACCTAAAAGATGATGATCAAATATTCGATCTTTTAGCAAACAATGATGCAATAGTAATTACTATTTCTGCCGATAAACAAGAAGATTTCGATATTACTTATCTTAAAATAGCTCAAGCTATAAAAAAACAAGCCTTATTATCTGATATAAAAAGAACGATCATCTATACATCCTCTATTGTTGTATATGGCGATCAACAAGGAAAATGGGTAGATGAGACAGCTTCTATAAATCCTATTTCCAATGAAGCTCAAATCTTATCAGATACAGAAAACATTTATTTATCTTTAAAAGAAGATGACTGGAAAATTTGTATTCTTAGATTAGCCGAAATATATGGTCCAGGACATGATTTAACAATGATGATCAAAGAACTAGAAAAAAATATTATTCCAGGGAAAGGTGATAATTTCACAAATATGATCCATTTAGAAGATGTTCTATATTCTATTGATTATGCTTTAAATCACCATTTAGAAGGCATTTACAACATAGTAGATGATGACCATCCGACAAGAAAAGAACTATATCATCAAATATCTCAAAAAATGCATTTAACAGACGTAAAATGGAATCCAAATTATAAAATATTCAGAAATACTAATAAAAAAGTATCCAACCACAAAATTAAATCCGCTGGATACCATTTTTTTGTACCTAGTAGAAAAATTTAAAGCTTTAGAGTCTGCTCTAAAATCTTTTTACCAATTTCTATGACCTCAGAATCTTTTAAAGATTTTCGACCTTGCAAAAATATAGATATTTTTTCACAAAAATCCTCAATTTGCTTATCTATATTTTTTCCTATTATTTTAGATAGATGTATCATTTCTCTTTTAAGTTTGTTAATTTGCAATTCATTTGCAGCTGAAGGCTTGTTTTCAAAAATTTCTACAGCAGAAATCATTTCTTCTATGAGCAAAGAGAGTCTTTTATAATGATCATCTTCTTTTTCTATCATGTCATCTGTTGGCATAATATTCTCCTTAAATTTAAAATTGTATTCTCAAAACTTATTTTATTATCTGCAAACTTATCTAACAAATCATTTTCCTGTTTCTCTATATTCGGATATTTTAAATGAGTAGCCGTTCTTTTGATCAATGTATCAATAAATAATGAGACATCATAATTTTTCTTAATAAATAGATTTAGTTTTTTAAAACCTCTATAAGTAGCAGGATCTTGAAGTAACACTCCTATTTTTTCAGCCATATCTTCATAATCTATATCTTCATCTTTAGCAAAATATTTATCTTCAACCAATTCATTATTGCCTTCATTATCTTCTTGGTATTCCAATAAAGAATAAAATAAATCTATCAACTTACAAGTAGAAGAATCTTTATCTAAAGTTTTGCGAGACAATGCTATTAAATCCTTGATAAAACTAATAGTATGATAAGGTCCGTTGTATAAAAAAACTTTATCATATGATATTGCTTCAGAAATCGATTGATTCCCTTTAACTCCTATATAATCTTCGCTAACAGTCATTAAAATATTAAAATCTTTGTGAGATATATTATCTAGTTCTACTAAAACAAGAGTTTTTCCGTCATTATTAATAGAAATCTCATTTATGCCGTTTTCAATACAAATTTTAACTTTTTTTATGTTGTACTTTTTTAACATATTAAATTTCTCTTCTGATGAAAAGATTTTAAAAAGAGGCCCTAGGTTAACAAAGCAAACATAAATATCCTTACTGTCTTCTTCCAAATATTTAAGTAATGATAGCAAATAAACGAAATATCCATTAGACGATGACAAATATCCTAAAAACAATCTTCTGTATTTTTTGAAATCATTAATAGATTCCATGTTTTTAAAAAGAATAGTTTTCAATACTTTATGATCAATATTTTCAATGAATGAAAAAGGATATTTTCTCTTATTATCAATAAAAATTCCTTTTTCTAAAAAATGTAAACCCATTGATCTATTGAAAGATATCGGCGAAAAATGATCAGTAGATAAAAACCCATATTCCCCCAAAGATATAAACTTAAAAGGTCTTTTTCTATTTTTCTTTAAATACTTAATCAATTCTTCAGTATAACGATAATATGTCGGCAGTTGTAAAATTATATCTGTTTCAAATAATACTTTTTTCACTTCATCTGAAAACTCAGAAAAGTGCAATGCATCTGTTTTATCTTTTGGATTATTGATAATATATATTTCATATTTATGATCAACATTTGGAATTTTTTGTGTATTGGATATAATAGTGACCAAATTAACCTTAATATTCATAGCTAACAATATATCAGCACTCTTCAATTGAGCAAAAAAATCTCCAAACCCATCCGGATAGACTTGTGAAAAAACAGTTACAGTTACCCTATTAGAAGAACAATTAGAATATAAACAACTAACAGACTTATCTATTAGCTGTTTTTTTAAAGATTTAATATCTGCAAAATAATTGATAAGATAAATATCTCGATCATTTTCTTTTTTATATGAAATTGGAATTCCTCTATTCATTCTAGGAAATGCATACTCTGGTAGTTTCAGTCTCTTAAAGGCTGCATAAGGAATAGATCTTTTCAATAATTTTTCTAACAGAACCCTTTTCTGATGAACGTTTATATGATTATACTTTTTTATCATACAAGAAAGATCGTCTGTTTCTATAGAAGTGTCATCATATTCTTTTATTTGTTCATATAAAAAAGATTGCAGATTGTTAAAAAAACCCAAGTTCATCAGACTTCTTCTTGAACATATTCTTTTCTATGGAAAGACTCCCACATTCTTCTAAAACTAACAGAATCTTTTAAAAGAACATCTTTGGTACCTTCTATTATTTTTTTACCATCTTCTAAATAAATAATTTTATCAGCATGTTCAATGGTAGACAATCTATGAGCTATTATTATCTGAGTGTATTTATGGTGTAAATTGACAATAGCATCTTTTATCATGTTTTCCGATATAGAATCTAAAGAAGAAGTAGCCTCATCCATAACTAAAATAGGAGAATTTTTAACTAAAGCTCTAGCTATAGCAAGTCTTTGTTGCTGTCCTCCAGATAAAGATTTTCCAGTTTCTGCTAATATAGTGTGATACTGATTTGGTAATTTTTCTACAAACTCATGAGCATGAGCTTTTTTAGCAGCATCAACTATCTCTTGATAAGAGAAATCTTGCCCAAAACTAATATTTTCATAAACACTGTCATAAAATAAAAAAGGCTTCTGAGGAACAAAAGCCATACTCATTCGAAGAGATTTCTGGGTATATTCTTTTATTGATCTTCCATCAATAAAAATATCACCCTTTTGAGGATCATACAAACGAGGTAATAATTGAACAATCGTTGATTTACCAGCTCCGGTTGGTCCTACAATAGCAACAGTCTCCCCTTTTTTTACTGTAAAGCTAATATCTTCTAAAACCCATGTATCATTGTATTTAAAAGAAACGTTTTCAAATCGAATTTCATCTTTAAATTCAGTAAGTTCCAAAGCCCCATCTTTATCAGTTATATTTGGCTTTAAATTTAAAACTTCAAACAATCTTTCTGCTGCGACAATCCCCCTTTGCACATTAGCATTTTCCTCGGCCCATTTTTTCACAGGTTCATATACAAGATGTAAGAGTAATATGAAAACAATAAGCTCAGAAATATTCATACCCAAAACAAAGAGCCCTACAATTACTATTGTAGCCATGCAAGCAGTAGTAATCGTATGTAGTACAGGTCTTGTTAAAAGAGAATATTTAGCACTTTTCGTTTCTAGTCTAGCCATTTGATTATTCTGATCTTCATACTTTTTTTTGGAAAAGCTTTCCATAGAAAAAAGTTTAATAGTTTGAATTCCACCTAAAAAGTCTAAAAGAATAGAAGTGAAATTTTCTTGGTTTCTTTGCAGTTGTCTTGAAATTCTCTTCACTTTTTTTGTTAAAAAGATAACAGGAAATACAACCAACGGAATTCCTACAAAAATAATTAAAGAAAGTCGCCATGACAAATAAAAACATGTTATTAAGTTAGCGAGAATAATAAAAGGTGTTTGCAAGTAATTTGTAAGACATGAATTCAAGGAAGATGATATTTGTCCAGCATCACCCACAGCTCTAGCCGCTAAAGTTCCCATATTATGCTTATAATAAAAACTCAAGGGAAGCGATTGAATATGATCAAAAAACTGCTGTCTAATATCTCGTGTTATCCGAATAGAAAGAATTTGAGTAATATATCGAGATACAAATAAGAATATCGCCTTAAATAAAGCCACGAATACAAGTACGATTATTAATCCAAAAAAATTACCATTAACATCGAATTTAGATGAAGCTTTCCTTAAAATCATAGTTAAAGGGTTATTTGTCTTTCTATGATTTACATAAAACGTAGCATCTTTTTTGGAGATATATCCTGTACCATCAACATCTATCTTATGCCATTTTTCTAAGATTTGCTCTTTTGATATCTGTTCTTCAGGATACAAAGTACCTTTTTTTACAGGAGCAAAAAGAGTGAAAAAATCACTTCCGGTATTAACCATTAACCCTACAGAAAATCTTTCCATTGAATCTGAAAAAGATAATGCTAATAAAGAAACTAGGGCTAAAATAGCTAATACAAAATGTTTACTATTACGAACAGCTATTTTTAATAATAATTTCATTTTTCAGTTTGAAAATTTCCCATTTTTCGAAATTTTTGGTACCGCAACTCAATGAGTTCTTTCGGTGGAATTAATCTTAACACTTCTAAATGTTCTAAAGCAAACTGTTTTACATTTTCATAAACTACTTTAGGTTCAAGATGAGCTCCACCTAAAGGTTCTTTTATAATATGATCGATAACGCCTAATTTTAAAAGCTCTTCAGACTGCATTTTCAATGCTTCTGCTGCTATGGCGTTTTTAGAAGAATCATTCCATAAAATGGAAGCGCACCCTTCAGGAGATATAACAGAATAATAAGAATGCTCTAACATACCTATAATATCTCCCATGCCAATCCCTAACGCCCCACCGCTACAACCTTCTCCTATTAAAACAGCAATAATAGGTGTTGATAACCTAGCCATTTCTAATAAATTATTTGCTATTGCCCAACCTTGACCTCTTTCTTCTGCTGTAAGTCCGGGATAAGCACCTGGGGTATCTATTAAAGATAAAACAGGCAAATCAAATTTTTCTGCAAGTTTCATTGCACGCAGAGCTTTACGATACCCTTCTGGATGAGCCATACCAAAATTTCTATATATTCTACTATCAGTATCTTTACCTTTTTCCAAACCAACAATTACAAATTTATTTGAATTGATAGTAGCAAAACCTGTAATTACAGCATGATCATCTTGAAAATTCCTATCTCCGAATATCTCAACAAAGTCTTCACAAATATTATCAATATAATCTGATGTATGAGGCCTTGAAGGGTGACGAGATATAGTCACTCTTTCCCATGGTTTCAATTTTGAATACACTTTCTTTTTCAGTTGATCTAATTTTTTCTCTAATTTGGCAATTTCTTTTTCAGACCAAACACTATTAGATCCACTTTGTTGTTTAACCTGGCTAATTACTTGCTCACATTCATAAATTTCTTTTTCATGGGGAAGCAAACTCATATTTATCACCTTTTTATTTTATTTCCACTTCTTCGCAAGGAAGAGAAGCTTGAGAAAAATCTTTAACGATCTCAACTACCGTAGGTTTACTAATAACAATAGAAAAAATTTCTTCAACGTCTTTTGAATACAATCTAATACAGCCATCACTATCATATTGTCCAACTTGAGCTACATCTTCTATAAGTTCACCTGTAGGAGCTTTATTAATCCATGGACATCCATGTAAACCATACCCCTTTGAAATATCGGAACAATTTTCTACTTCCTTATCAAAAGGAATCCATCTTGTACCAAAAACTCTTATCATTTCAATTTTTCTATCTTGAAAATAACCCATTGTTCCGGGTTTATAAATAGCAACTTTACTACCTAAGGTATATTTACCTGTCGGAGTTAAATATCCAGATTCTTTTTTAACATTCTTTCTACCTAATCCCACATTATAAGTTTTTAAAAGATACCTAGAATTTAAATCTTTATCTAATGCGTAAAAGAAAAGTTTACTTCTTGAAATATCGATTAAAAGATAAAAACTTATATTTTTATCTTTTCTTATTACATTAAATCTATCACCAGGAGAAATTTTCTGAGTAAAATAATCGTCATTTTTATTTAACGACCTAGCGATAAAGTGTCTTGTAGTTTCATAATAAGATGCATAATCCGCTATCCATGCAGGACGACCTTTTAACCAAGGAACCCTACTAGTATAAGTGATCGTCTCTACAAAAGGTAATTTTGAAGAATCTGTCACAAATAATCTATCGATGATATCTGCTTGAGGAATATCATCTTCTTTTATAGTGACCACTTTTTCTTCAATTTTAACTTCTTCTTGAGGTTGCTGTTCGTTTTGAATAGTCAGAACTTCTGTTATTTCTTTTTCTGCTACCATTTCCACCTTTTCATCTTTTTTTTGTCCTTTCATTACGGAAACGATTCCTATGGACGCAAAAAGAACGAAAGAGCCATATAATAAAATTTTAGGAAAAGACAAAACAGGTCTCCTTATATTAATAATTTAAATTAGATTTTACCACTTTATTGTAGTTAGTTTCAACATCATTAGTTTTATAAAAATATAATAAAATTTTTATTATAAAACTATAAACTATTTCACTAGAAAATGTCATAGAGACATACTAGTTAAATATGTTTTATCATAAAAATATTTCTTAATCAAAAAGAATGCAATAAAATAAAAAATTTATACTAAATAAAATAAAAATTTTAAAAGAACATTAGAAAAAATAAAGGGAGGAAATCCCTCCCTTTATTTAATTAGTAATTAGCATTTACGGGTTCATGACCTTCAGATGATGTTTCTATTAATTCTTTCATCTTTTTACCCGGTGTGAATTTCACAGCCTTTCTTGCCGGAATAACGATTGGAACAGAAGCATTTTTAGGGTTTCTTCCTATTTTTTGTTTTCTTTCAACAATTTCGAAAACCCCAAAGTCTCTGAACTCTAAACGATCACCGTGAGATAAAGTGTCTGTCATTGAATCAAGAAATGCCTGAATAACGTTACGAACATCGTTAGGGTGCATACCTTTACTATGTGCAATTTTTTGTATCAGGTTTTTCTTGGTAACCGTTCCCATAACCTGGACTCCTTGTTTTTTTTCTTGATAGCTTCTTTCGTCATTGTCTTATCATATTGATTTTCATACAAGTAATTTTTACATTTAAATAAAAAAAATCTTAAATTTTTTTACATTTCGGAAAAAAATGCAACCAATTTGTCTATATAAAAAAATAAAAAGCTACAAATGACTTAATTTTATTGGTTTGGTGTAAATATTGAAAATGCGTTCTCTTTAATTTTCTGAGCAACTTTTAATACTTTTTTAGATTCTTCTGCTGTATTTTTATTTTCATCAAATAAATGAATTTCTTTCTCTTTTAAGACTATTCTTGAATGGGCATGTCTTGATATCCAACTATGGATTTCTTTAGATTTTTCTTTTAAAGCGTCTGTTGTAATTTGTTTTTCTATGCATTCGTGTTTTTTTAATAATTTTGCACGGATCTTTTTTGTCTTATTACTTTCTTCTACTAAAACAGCCTCTTCTGCGCTCATGTTGCTCTCCAAATAAGCTCACCTTATATTAAGCTACTTAATAAACATTTTATTGAAAACAAAAAAAATCATAATATAGTTACTGTTTTGGTAGATGAACCTATTAATATTTGATCCGCCATATTTAAAAACAACCCTGTCTCAACAACCCCAGGAATGTTTTTTAAAGCTTCCTGTAGCTCTATGGGATCTTCTATAAAACTATTGAAATAAATATCTAATAGAAAATTATTATTATCAGTTAAAAAGAATTCTTCTTCATTCATTCTCCACTTACATTCTAAATTCAACAACTCTATTTTTTTCTTAGCAACCCAACATCCATAAGGAACTATTTCAACAGGCAAAGGAAATTCACCTATTTTTTTAACTAACTTACTATCTTCTATAAGAACGACGAATTTATCACTTGCAAAAGATAAAATTTTTTCTCTAAGTAAAGCACCTCCTCCTCCTTTAATGATATTCCTTTCCTCATCGACCTCATCTGCTCCATCCACAGTCACATCTATTCTATCAACATCATTAATATTTAATACATCTATCCCCAGCTGAGAAGAAAGCTTTTCTGTTTGCAAAGAAGATGCTACCGCTTTTATTTTAAGACCTAATTCACATCTTTTAGCTAAAGCCTTAACAAAAGAGTTGGCAGTTCTACCTGTTCCAAGTCCAACAATCATATTATCTTCAATTAAATTTGCAGCATGACTTCCCAAAAATTCTCTTATTTCTTTATTCATAACCCCTTCTTTGTTATTCTTCAGTTAAAAACAACACATAATTATGTCTCTTATAATAACAACATGTATTATTCTAATAACTCTTATTTATATAAAAAGCTTTTATATAAAAAAAATCTTTAAAAATTTCATCGAAGATATATTGCTAACAGAAGAAATAGCACTTCTTCTAATAGTTACAGATCTTCTCAAAACCCCTTACTTAACAAATATTTGTTTATATACAATAATAGCCTATCTTATTATTGATAGCATTTTCTTTTATGAATACAAAGTGCATCCCAATCTTTCTTTTTTGAAACTTTTAAAAACACCAAAGATTTATATATCATCAGCCAAACAAATTAATTTTATAAAAATAATCAAACATTTTTCTTTTTTACCTTTATTTATTTTTGCATTGCATTTTGCAAGCAAACTAAACCAAAACTCTCCATCTTTTATATTGGTAGCTATACTATTTATTCTTACAATTTCAATCTCTTATTTTAAAAAAACAGATTACTACAATTCAAATGTTATCATATTTAAACAAATGCAACTGATTAAACAACTGTTTAAGAAAAAAGGAGAAGCCTCCACACAGGATCTACCCAATATTTTTGAGAAAAGCACAATTTTTTCCGAGGATTATCCTTTATTCCGTCATACTGACAAGTATCTAGGAAACAAAATCATTGATATTAATCTAAAAGATCAAAGACCCAATATTATTTTTGTAGTTTTAGAATCTTTTAGAACAAAAAATGTTGGAGCTTTAAATGCTCAAATAGATGCAACCCCCTATTTCAACGAATTATCAAAACAAGGCATTCTTTTTAAGAATTTCTATTCTAATTCGACTCTAACACATAATGCTGTTATTTCATCTTTATTCGGAATACCCTCAGGATTTGAAGCTAAGTTTTACAATTCTTATAATTACCCATTATATGGACTTCCTCAAACACTATCAAATAGTGGATATGAATGTTCTATCATACACAATGGAGATCTAGATTTTGATAATAGAAACCTTTTTTTTAAGAATAATAATTTCACTCACATCATAGACCAAGGAGATATTAGCAAAACTTGTAAAGACCCTTATAGATACAGTTGGGGAGTTCATGATGAACATTTAATGCAGTATTTCCCTACATGGTTATCAAAACAGGAAAAACCTAATTTTTCTTTTCTGTTAACAGTCTCCAATCACCACCCTTGGACAACGCCTTCTTCTTTTAAACCTTTATCCTTTCCAAAAACACACCCTACTTATGCTAACTTCTTACAGTCATTAAATTACACAGATCACTGTCTGAAATTATTAATAAACAACCTCGAAAAATTAAACCTATTATCTAACAGTATCTTATTTATATATGGAGACCATGGAATGACTATGGGAGAGAGAAATGATGAATACACCAATTTTAATTATTTATATGAAGAAAATATAAAAACACCTCTTCTAATATTAGCAAAAGATAAAATCAAACAAGAACTAACGATAAACAATCCTTGTTCTCAAGTAGACTTACTTCCTACAGTACTAGATATGTTAAACATATCTTCAAGCAATCACTCAATAGGAAGAAGTCTTATTAGAGAAAATAAAACATTTGTATTTTTCTCCAATCCTTTTGGAAAAAGAACTATCGGTAGCAGGGTCGATAATTTTAAATATATTCATAATGAAGATACGAAAGTAGATGAATTATACGATTTAGAAAAAGATCCCTTAGAAAAGAACAATATTTTTCTAAATGAAGCAAATCTAGCTAACACCTTAAAAACTAAAACTCTTTCCTGTTATAACTTTTTGCATAACCTTCATAAAAATAAATCATTCTGTAAAACTGTAAATAAAAATCTTTTTAAAGAATTTTCAGAAGAAGACACCGATAAAAAAGTTCAAAAAACAATTAAAAACAACCCTAAAATTAGTATAGTAAAACTAAATAACAACTTAAAAATCACAGACAAAGCATTACTCTATATTTCCAAATTAAAAACCTCTTTATATTCTCTTTCTCTAGACAATTGTACAACAATTACAGATGAAGGTCTTGAATATATAGCCAAAAACTGCCCTAACCTTGAAAAACTATCATTAAAAAACTGTTATTTAATAACAGACACAAGCATAGATCTTATTTTCAACAAATGTAAAATAAAAACGCTAAACATCGAAGGTTTAACAGACATTAAAGGAACTTTTTCAACAAAAGCAAAATATTTAACATTCCTAAATATACTTTTTTGCGATCAGTTTACTTATGACAACTTTTACACAATAACACAAAACTCAAAAAAAACCCTTAACTCCCTCTCTTTTTCAATTAATAATCTACCCAATCAAATTTTCACTAAAACAATAAAAAACTTATCTAAGTTAACAGTTCTACTTGTAAGACAAACTAACAACCTCTCTGAAAATACCTTAAATAATTTCTTAAAAAGTTTATCTAATATACAGTACCTAATTTTATTTGATTGCACCAATCTAACAAACAAATCTCTTGAATCTATAAACGCAAAATATTTAGACACCCTTTATTTAGATAATGCAAACCAATTAACAGACGAAGGTTTTAGCTTTTTAAAAAAATCTCAAATCAAGGCTTTAAAACTATCAAATATCTCTAATATATCAGAAGATTTATTGTTCCATCTCCGAAACAAAAAACTACTTTTGTCGTTAATAAATTGTAAAGATATCAATTTAAAAAAAATAAACAGTGAGATTGCAATGAATAAAGAGTTATCACAAGTAATCTTCAAATATTATTAATAACTAATATGAAACTTATTCTTGGCAAGTCCTGTTATAGCTTCTACAGCTTCTATAGCATCTGCACCTAACGCTTCTATATTAATTTTAGCTCCTCTTTCAGCAGCTAACATTAATATACCAAGCAAGGACTTAGCATTAACAGTATAATTACGATAATAAAGCATAATTTGTGAAGAGAAAGAGATTGCACACTTAACAAGTTCTGTAGAAGGTCTAGTATGCAGCCCTTTGTCATTTAAAACGACAAATTGACCTTTAACTTTTTGATGTTTTGCGTTCATATTGAACTTTAATATTCTCCTTCATTTGTTAATTTAAAAAAAAACGAATAAACCCGAGTATTCATTCTATATCATTTTTTCATTCTATAGTCAAATCATAAATAATAAGATCTTTTAAAAAAATATTTCGTTACCATAACACAAAAATCTCTTATATTAAGATAGAAACTATTGAAAAAAACAAATTCAAACCATATATTTTTAGCAAACAACCAAGAAGTTTGCTAAATGGTTGATTAAAATATCTCTAACCCATAAAATCTTTCTAATTAAAACAAAAATATTTTCGGAGGTAACAAAAGATGACTGAACAAACTAAGAAAAAAACTACTTTAAAACCACTTTCAAATAGAGTTGTAGCTCAACGTTTAGAAGCTGAAGAAACTGTAAAAGGAGGAATCATCCTACCTGACACAGCTAAAAAGAAACAAGAAATGCTAAAAGTTATAGCTATAGGCCCTGGAAAAACTACAGAAAATGATAAATTAATTCCAGTTCCTGTAAAAGTTGGTGACATTATCCTTATGGATAAATACTCAGGCCAAGAAGTAACAATAGATGACGAAGAATATACTATTGTTAAAGCTGATGACATCATTGCAATTATTGAATAGTCATAAAAACAGGAGATAAAAATGGCACCAAAAACAATTAAATATAAAGACGAAGCTCGTCAAAAAATTTTAAAAGGGGTGAAAACCTTAGCATCTGCTGTAAAAGTTACTCTAGGACCTAAAGGAAGAAATGTTATAATAGACAAATCCTTTGGATCTCCACAAATCACAAAAGACGGTGTAACTGTAGCAAAAGAAATAGAACTTGAAGACAAATTTGAGAACATGGGAGCTCAAATGGTCAAAGAAGTTGCAAGTAAAACAGCTGACAAAGCTGGAGATGGCACAACTTCAGCAACAGTACTAGCAGAAGCTATCTACAATGAAGGCTTAAGAAACGTAACTGCTGGCGCTAATCCTATGGAAATAAAAAAAGGAATAGAATTAGCAACAAAAAGTATTGTTGAAGAATTAAAAAAATTAAGTAAGCCAATTAAAAATTCAAAAGAAATAGAGCAAGTTGCGACTATTTCAGCAAATGGTGATACTGAAATTGGTTCAATCATAGCAGAAGCTATGGACAAAGTAGGTAAAGACGGAACTATAACCGTTGAAGAAGCTAGAGGGTTTGAAACAACCTTAGATGTAGTTAAAGGAATGAACTTCGACAGAGGTTATTTATCAGCATACTTTGTTACCAATCCAGAAAAACTAGAAGCAGAACTTGAAAATGCTTACATATTGATCTATGAAAAGAAAATATCAGCTATGAAAGAATTCCTACCTATTTTACAAGCAGTAGCTGAAACAGGTAAACCTCTTTTAATTATAGCTGAAGACATCGAAGGTGAAGCCCTAGCCACTTTGGTTGTTAATAAAATAAGAGCTGGATTAAAAATATGCGCTGTTAAAGCTCCAGGCTTTGGAGATAGAAGAAAATCCATGTTAGAAGATATAGCTATCTTAACAGGAGGACAATTCATCAGCGAAGAGATTGGTCTTAAATTAGAAAATGTATCAATAGATATGCTTGGGCAGGTAAAAAAAGCTCTTATCAAAAAAGACGATACTACTTTGATAGAAGGAGCTGGCTCAAAAGAAGAAATTCAAAAAAGAGTATCTCTAATTAAAAGACAAATAGAAGAAAGCACTTCTGATTATGATAAAGAAAAACTTCAAGAAAGATTAGCTAAATTAGCTGGTGGAGTGGCTGTGATTCAAGTTGGAGCTGCTACTGAAGTCGAACTTAAAGAGAAAAAAGATAGAGTTGATGACGCTCAACATGCAACAAAAGCAGCTGTTGAAGAAGGTATACTTCCAGGTGGCGGCATAGCTCTTTTAAGATGTGAAAAAGTTTTAAATAATCTTTTAACCAAAGTATCAGGAAACGTGAAGCTTGGTGTAGAGATTATTAAAAAGTCTCTTTCTTATCCTCTAAGACAAATAGCAGAAAACGCTGGTCAAGAAGGTTCTCTCATAGTTCAAAAGGTGCTGAACATGGACACATATGATGGATATGACGCTAAAGAAGACACATACGGCAACATGCTTGAAAAAGGTATTGTCGATCCAACAAAAGTTGTACGCTGCTGCATACAATTTGCATCTTCCATAGCATCACTACTTCTAACAACAGAAGCTATTATTTCTGAAGACGAAGTAGAAAAAACTGCATCAGCAGTTCCTTCTATGGATTATTAAACCTCAGAAGGCATCTTTTCAAGTTGAGAAGGTGCCTTATTTTCTTCTTCAAACCCTGTTATCCCTTTAAAAGGCGATGTAATTGTTTCTAACAAATTTTTAGGATTTACTAAGTCTTTCAAATAGTCTTTTAGTCCAGCATGTCTAAAAATCGCAGCAACAAGCTTATCTGTTGGAAAACCTTCTTTACTGCTTATATTATTAAGTTCTATTCTATTAATTGGACTTAAGTTCTTAGTTCCCCCTCTAATCCCCATGCCAATAAGTTGAATTTTCAAATTCTCAAATACCAATTTTTTAATTTTAACCTCTTTTTCCCCTGTTGTCTTTTCTTCTTTTTCATTGATATTATTAAGAATATGAGTCCAATTATTTTTACCACACATTGGATCTTTACATTCTATTTCTAAAAAGATGTCTTTTAATTTAATCTCATCGATAACTACAGGATCGCTTCTAAGACTTGAAAATGAGTAATCAGCAGATATTTCCTTACAAAGGAAAGCCACTTCATCTTTATAACCAGCTTTAGGGTTATTGATCTTAAAGTTATCAATTCGAAGATGAGATGTACCTGCAGATATTGCATCTATAGAAACGTCTACTTTCAATTTACTTGATAAATACGAACTAATTATTGGCGTTTTAACAAACCATAGAACAACTAACAATAAAATAATTACTACAACAATACTAAAAAAATATTTCCAAAAAGTTTTAACTTTTTTCATAACAGCTCCATAAATATATTCATATTTCCAAGATGAATGATCATAATTTTTTTTTAAACCATTTTTTTATACATAAATAAAATTAACTTTAAATTTTATTAATTTACAAAAAATCAATCAATTACTTAAAATTAACTCAAATTAATATAAGAGACTAATTTGAAAGCATCAAATATTAATATATTTAATACTAAAGCCCAAGAAACGGCTTCTTTCATCAAAGAACATAAATCTGAAATAATAATTTCCGCATTAGCTATAGCAGCCATATTTATGCTTGGCGCTACATATGCTTATATTCCAATAGTTTTTCTTGCACTGGAAGTAGAAATTATTAGAAATGCTGTTTCAACTTTATATTTAACTATTTTATCCTTCATATTTCATAAAAATTATTTTTCATAATCATCACTTGACTCTTTAAATCAAAAATTATTATCATATTTACCAAAGCAAAGAGATTTTATTTGTGTTATTAAACAATTTATCAACATTTATTTATCTTCATTCGACGCCCTTTGGGTGTTGTTAAAATATATTTCTCTCTCAATCAATCTATTTAAAAAAATAATTTTAAAAATCACGGAGAAAAAAAATGAAGAAAAATTCGCCTTTTTTTATTGGACTTGCCCTTTTTGCTATGTTTTTCGGATCAGGTAACTTAACTTTCCCTTTAGTTATAGGACAGTTTTCTAAAAACATCTGGCCTATAGCCATTATTGGATTCTTTGTATCTGCAGTCCTACTCCCCTTTACCGGCGCTTTAGCTATGATAAATAGTAAATGTAATACAAAAATATTTTTTAATAGCTTTGGGAAATACCTCGGAGGAAAATATTTAATACCTATTTTACTAACAGTTTGGATCCCTCTAGGTTCAGCCCCTCGATGTATAACAGTAGCTCATGCCAGCATAGCTTCTTATATCCCTATTCCTCTATGGGCTTTTAGCTTAGGTTTTTGTCTTTTGGTATTTGCATTAATTTACAAAAAAAACAACCTGTTAACTATAATAGGATATTTTTTAACTCCACTTCTATTGCTATCACTTCTACTGCTTTTAATAGCAGGAATATTAACTCCGGCTACAATGCAAAAAACTCTAGACCCTAAAAATATTATTTTAGCAAAAAGCTTAATGGAAGGTTATAACACTATGGACCTTATAGCAGCATGCTTTTTTGCTTCCAGCATAGCTAAATTAATTAATATAGACTCAAATAAAAACCCCATAAAAATAGTATTTAAAGCTTCTGTTTACGGAATGATCTTATTAGGAATTGTTTATTTTGGGTTAATTTACCTAGCAGGTAAATACTCTCATGTTCTCCAAGGTGTTGAAAAGCAGTCAATGCTTCCTGTTTTAGCTATAGCTCTTTTAGGGCCTAAAATGGCGATCATATCATGTTTTGTCATCATACTAGCTTGTGCGACAACTCTAGCTGCTCTTGTACACGTATATGCTGAATATCTTCAAACTCTAAAACCTAAAATCTTATCGAAGAAACATTCAAGCTCTATTATAACTTTAATTTTAACTTTTGGACTTTCTTTGATCGGATTCAGTGGAATTACATCGATATCATCCCCTATGCTCCAAGTACTTTATCCGGTAGTGATCTTTATCGTTTTAGTTAGCTTTTCAAAAAATAAAAAACTAGAAACGCAAACTAATTAAATTAATGTTATTATAAATTTATAATATTAATTATTATTAACAATTTATTTTAGTTTGTTTTAATTACTAATGGCATTATTCTTCTGCTTATTTTAATAAAAAGCAGGAGTTAAAAACATGTCTACAATACCAGATATTGATAGAAAATATTCAAGCTCAAGTTTTTCTTTACCTGAAGAAACTCCATCTGTAGAAAAGACACCTTCTTTTCTAAAAGAACCCACCATATCACCTACTAAAAGATGGGAAATAAAAAGCAAAACAATAGGTGTTGATACTGTTATAGCATCAATAATACCTACATTAATAACCAGTTTAACAGTCTATTTCAGTATACAAGGAGTAATGTCAGCTTCACCAGTTGGAATTGTTTTTGGAATATATGGAATTATACTTACTCCACTTTTAGTAGTAGGATCAGTAATGCTTATAGCAAATATTCTCAAAGATAAAGTGAAGTTAATCGAGCCAGAAAGCGTTCATAGCATTACTTTTGACCTAACAACAAAAAAATTTACAGAATTAAAAAAAACATATTCAGATAAGATCCATTCTTTTGCAAGATATGGAATTATTTCTTGGGAAAAAGCATACGCTATCAAAAATCTTTTTAGAGTATCTGAAAAACTAGAATCTTTCATTAATACTTTTGAGAAAAAATTCCCTAAAACATACTTACAAAAAATAAAAGATTACCAAAACTACGCCGGTTATAAAAAATATCTAGAAGCTCTTCAACAAAGAAAAGATTTAGGAAATTTTTGGAATAAATTTCAAGTTACAACCCTACAAAACGACCTTCCGCAGGTAGATCCTTTAACACTTGAAACTAACTTTTTAGCAAGTATTTTAAAAAACTTCTAAAGATTCAGCTCTTATAATTATAATAAAATAATAACAAAAACGCATCTTCAAAGTTGGAGCTGCGTTTTTTTGCTTCTTGAAAAAAAATAACCTCTCAGCATCTAATATACCATCTTAATAATAACGTTTATAATATTATGAAAAAATATGTTCTATTTTTTTTGTTACAAATATGTATTTGTAACAAAGTTATTTTTGCCCTTGAAAATACTTCTCAAAAAGATAATCTTTATTTCCAAACAAATGAAAATTCTCAAATAGAGCTTGAAGCTTTAAAAAAAAATGATCATGAATATCATTTCATAAAAAAATACTTCTATGATGAAAGAGGAAATATTACAAAACAAACACTATTTGCTAATCTATCAGGACTATCCTCAAGCCCTAAAATCATCAATGATGAAGTTATTTCTGAAGAAAGTTTAGATGAATATTATTCATATGATCAAAACCAATTAATATCATCTACAAAAGAAAACGATCTTGAAACATCTTTTGAATATGCAAAAGATGGACTTATTATTGCTAAATTCATCAAATATAAAGACCATATCCTAGTAAGACACTTTTATAAATATAATGATAACAAAGAACTTATAGAAACAATAACAGACAATGGTTCTTCCTCTGATATAAACAACCTTAAAAATGTCACTCAAAGAACCTTTAAAACAAATACACCTACCTTAAAAGAAGAAAGTTTTTTAGATCAAAATTCAAACAAAAAAATCTTGATAAAAAGAGTGATAAAAACTCTCTTAGATGACACCAAAAAGATAAAAAAAGATTATTTTTTTGGTAAAGAAGAAAAATACTACTACAGCAAATATAAAATCTATGATGACAATCACAACATAACTGAAAAAACAGATCACAATAATAACAAGACTTTCTTTAGCTACAACGAAAATGATCTGTTAACAGAAGTTACAACCAATACAAACTCAAAACAAATAACCTATGACAGTAATAACAACATTATAGAAGAATGCTCTAAAGATAAAAAAACCGCTTATGACTATGATGGAAATAACAATCTAATAAAAATCTGCGACAACACAGGTTCTATAAAAATATATTCATATACCACCAACAATATCCAAGAAAAAATTGTAGAAGAGATTGTTGATATAAATAACAACACATCCTATAAAACCATAGAGAACATCTATGATATATTCGGAAATTGTATATCTTCTAAAGATTCTACATCGTTAAACATAACTTACAACTTCTACAATAAGCCTGTATCTATCATTAAAAACAATAAAACGACTCGAAACATATACAATAAAGACGGAACTTTAAGTAAAACAATTTATCCAAACAAGACCTACAATAGATATTACTATGATATTTTCAAAAGAGTAACAAAAATAGAGTTTTATTCTTCTGAAGACAATCTCCTATATAACGAAGAATATAAATACGACACCTTTCATCTCATATATCATAAAAGAAAAGATAATACATCAATTCAATATATCTACGATCAAGCAGGAAGAAAAATAAAAGAAATAGACTCTAAAAACAACATAACTTCATTTTTCTATGATGATATGGGAAATATTGAAACAACAATATTACCTTCTAACATCAGAGTAATAACTAAACGAGATGTAAACAATAATATAATAAAACAAATAGAAGAAGATATTACAACACATACTCTCTTATTAAAAAAAGAACACACCTATGACCAATATAATAATTTAATACAAACATCTTACTGTGATAAGGACACTGACCTAACAGAATATTTTTTTTATAATAAAGATAACCAAATAATAAAACACATCGATATACAGAACAATCAAACTACTTATCTATACTATAAAAATAGAGATCAGACATTAAGTATTGTAAAGAAAATAGATTCTTTAGGAAACATAGAAAAAAAGACATTCAACAGTCTAGGACATCTTTTAGAAATAGCAAAAACAAATCCTCTTGATCAAACATTTTTCAAAAAGCAAAATTTTTATGATCTTTTGGGAAATAAAACAAAAGAGATTTTCTATAGTTCCAAACAAGAAAATGACTATACTATAACCTACGAATATGATTTAGATAACAATCTAATATCTAAAGAAGAAAATTTTCATAGAAAAACTTTCTTTTCATATGACATAAACAATAACCTTAAAACTTTAATAAAACCTGATAAAACAGCTCTAAACTACACTTATAACGAGTTAAACCTATTAACTGAACTTATATCTTCTGATAAAACCATTCACTATTCCTATCAATATGATAAATATGGTAATCTTATAAAAACAAAAGATCATATTTTAAATATCTCAACAAAAAAGACGTACGACAAACACCATAATCTCATAGAAGAAAAATTAAATAACAATATCTCTATTTATAAAAAGTATGACAACCTGGGAAGGATCATACAAACAATCCTTCCAGATAACAGCTACATCCAATATGATTTTAATACGAAATATTTAAGAAACATCACCAGATTTTCATCTGGTGATGAAATGATCTATCAACACTGTTTTTTAGAATATAATATTTTTAATAAACCTAAAAAACATCAACTAATAAAAGAACTTGGAATGTCTTATGAAAAGGAATATGAAATAATAAATGACTATGATCATCTTATAGCAAAAAAAGATCAACTCGGAAGAATTGTTTCAATAGAAAGCTCTTTATTTACAAAAAATTTCCAATATGATGATCAAAATGAAATCACAGCTGAAACAGATTACAGCTATTCTTATGATGGCATGTATAATCTAACATCTTGTAATGAAAAAAGCTTCTCATACAACGATCAAAATGAAATTTCATCTAAGAACACTTATTATGATGAAAACGGCAACATAATATATTTTAATAATATTTCATTAAAATATGATGCTTTAGACAGGTTGATCGAAGTATCTAAAGATAACCTTGTCTATCAATATATTTATGATACTTTTCATAGAAGAACTCATAAAATACTCCATGACTTAACAAATAACACAATTAAATCAACATATTTCATCTATGATCAAGACAAGGAAATAGCAGCTTTAGATGAGAACTTTAATATTTTTCAATTAAAAGTATTAAATAACACTATTTCTTCTGATATTAAAAATGCTGTTGCTTTAGAGATTGATAATAAAATTTATGCACCTTTATATGATTTCCAAGGGAATATTTATTCTATCGTAGATACTGACTCAAAAGAAATAGCCGAGATCTATAATTATAGTGCTTTTGGACTAAAAAAAACTGATTCTTCTATAAACAATCCATGGAAATTTGCATCAAAAAGAGAAGATGAAGAAACAGGTTTTGTTTTATTTGGTCGAAGATATTATGTACCACAAATATATAAATGGTTAACGCCGGATCCTGAATCTAATTATCCTAACCTTTATACTTTTAATCATAACAACTCTATGTGTTATGTAGACAATTATGGATTAAACGATTATTCAACACTACTAGAAACGTTTGATATTTTTGAATTTGAATCTGTAAAAAAAGGTGTCATTTCTATATTTGACTTCTTTGGAAGTGTTTTTCAGTTTGTTGGAAGACACTTACTTCCTATTCCATATATTAGTGAAGCTTTTATTTTACTTGGAAAAGCCATTCAAAGAGATTTTTCTTCTCCTAATTTTCCCCCTCCTTCTATACAACAAATCAATATATTAGGTGATAACCATCCCAATGCTCGTATCGGATTTTTAAATGGAGCTTTACATCTCGATCCAAAATACAACTATCAATCAGGTCAATTAATTAATGCAGTTACACAAGGTAAAGTTAACATCGATCTATTTTACATGCCATCTAAAGGCTTTTTATTAGACATGTTTGAATGCATTTTCTTAAAATTTAATATAGAAACAATCAATTCAATTAAATTTGCTACACTATTAAAAACCTCACTTCAAATAGCAAAAAAAGAAAACCCAAATGCCAAATATTTACTAATAGCCCATAGTAAAGCAACGTTAATATCGAACCTGGTTGTTCCTCAATTAACTGAAGAAGAAAAAAATATGTTAGAGATAATCTCAGTTGGTCCAGCTCTTATCTTAGATCCAAGCTTATGTTCTAACGTTCATAACTTAGTCTCAAAATGGGATGGGGTACCATTCCAAAATTTATGGTCCCTTATGAACTATTTTCTTTTTAATAATCAAAAGCTATCTTTTCTTAAAGCTCAAGCAGGTTACCCTTTGACAGACCACAATTTCACTTCTGAAACATATCAACAAGCTCTAAAACCTTTAATTTTAGATTTCCTTTTAAGAACAGAAGTCATGCCAATTGATTAATAATTTTTTTTAAAAAAGACCAAGAATAACAATATATTTATTATTTTAAAAAACAACCTATCTCATAGACAAATAGCCTTTAGGGTTTAATTTTAATAATAAATTTGATAGGATTTTGGAGCTAATTTTTTAATAGGTGATAAATGAAAAAAAGACATTTATTGATAAGTATTTTCTTTATATCCTTTTTTTTATCTTATAATCCCTTTCTAGAAGCTCGTAATCCAGTAAAATTTGAAGAAGTAAATGGTAATAGGGCATATAAAGTTACATGTGAATTTGAAAAGAAAAAAGAAGATCCTTCATATCAATTAAATAGCTTTGCTCAAACAGTAATGGACTTCGCAAAAAGAATCACAATTTTTGAAAATGTATCTAACGAAGAAGAAATAATTTTAAATCATCCCGAAGAATATTCATTTTTAACAACAAAACCTCATTATTTGCATAAACACATTTTAGTATCTCTTCTGCGTCATAATAACGATATCAGATTAAGATATGATGCCGCTGCAGACGAATTGAAATTCCACACAGGTGACAAAGTTAAAGATGTATTAGCTAAATCAAAAGAAAACTATAAATTATTATTTGACATAGATTATTTTGGTTTCAGAGTAACTATTGGAGAAGAACCTCCAACAGAGCTACATGCTTCTTTTCAAAGAGAAGGAGACGGCTGCTACTACGTAGAAATAGTCACCGGAAGTAAATATAACCTACCTACTTCTGCAGGAAATCATACTTTTCTAAGATTAATAGACAGCGAAGGGAAAGTATATAGCGCAGGAAAACACCCCGCAACATCTATTACTTCTAAAAACTCTTACGCTAAGCAACCCCAAGTATTTTTCAGTACCGACTTTTACGAATGGTTAACAAATAGAAACATGTATGCTCATAGATTTCCTTTAACCTATTTAGAATTTGAAGAGCTTAAAGATAGCATAGAAGAAGATCTTAGAAATAATTTCGATCCACAAAAAACACAAGACTATGGTGTATTTGGAGGAGATAATTGTTCCGATTGGGTTGTAGATAAAGTTGCTAAATTTATTCCCATTGATAAAGAAGAGATCAAAGTGGATATTATAAGCGCTCTTATTCCTACAATATATGAATATCTAAACAAGAACACTCCTAGTTTTGTAAAAACAGTTTTCTACCCTGTTAAAAAACTGTTTAGTTATTATGCACATTTTCCAAGGCTTATCATGGTTCTAGCTTCTGGAGGATTAGAGACAAATCCTAGCAATGAAAACTCTGAATCGTTCTTACAACTTACAAAAGAATTTTTATTAGATAATAGAGTTCACATGACAATTCATCCTTTTTATCTTCATGAATATCTAGAAAAACACAAAGAAGAGCTCTTAGAAGAAAGAATTCAACAAATGGATAGCAAAGATCTTAGTAACTATTATCCTATTTATACAACTTCTGGATATGTGATATAATTACATATCACATATCTTTAGTTTTTTTTTACCCATTTATCCTGTTTTTTCTCATACTTTTTTTTAACAGCACTCCATGCTATTTTAAAAGACAACACTTCATCCTCATCATATTCTTTCCACGCACTATTAAAAGCTTCTAAAAATATCTTTTGAGCTTCTTTAGGAAGATGTTTCGCTACAGAATCCGGCAAATCAGAAATATTCTTATAAGGCATAAATAACCTGTTTTTTATTATCTTAAAAAAAATCAAGATATTTTTCTATAATCTATATAGAATATCACAAAAATAGAAACAAAATATGATATCAGATAGTTTTTTATATCCTACATGGATAGAAATTGATCTAAATCAATTCAAAAACAACCTTCTTCACATCAAACAAATGATAGGAAACAATCTCTTATGTTTACCTGTCAAAGCAAACGCTTATGGATTAGGATTAATTCCCATAGCAAAAGCAGCTTTACAAGCAAAAGTTGATTATTTAGCAATAGCTTGCGTTCAAGAAGCTATAGCCTTAAGACAAGAGAAAATTGACATCCCTATTCTATTATTAGGTACATTTTTTAAAGAGCAGATAGAAGAACTTATCTTTAACAATGTAGAAGTAACAATAGCATCACAGGCCAAAGCTGAATTATTAAACGAGTTTTGTAAAAAGCTAAATAAAAAGTGCAAAGTCCATATAGAAGTAGACACAGGCATGGGTAGAACAGGAATGAAACCTGATACAACTCTATCTTTTTTAAAGAACATAAAATCTTTTCCTTTTCTACGCATAAAAGGTATATATTCACATTTTGCAAATGCAGATATCCCCAATCATATTTCAACTTACGAGCAATATGACAAATTTCAAACTTTATTAAACAATATAGAAAATAAAAATAGACTAATTATCCATATAGCTAACTCTGGAGCTATTGAAAATTATCCTGATTTTTTAAAAAGCACTGATATGGTACGTCCAGGGATTTTATGTTTTGGACATACTTCTACTCATAAAAAAATAAAATCCTGCATATCACTTAAAAGCAAAATATCTTTTTTTAAAGTTATCAAAAAAGGCTTTAAAGTTAGTTATGGTCATACTTATACAGCTCAAGAAGATACACGTTTAGTAACAGTCCCTATTGGATATGGTGATGGGTATAGACGTATCCTCTCAAACAAAGCTTCAGTATTAATACATGGAAAACGTTACAACATTGTCGGTAATATTTGTATGGATCAGCTCATGGTCGATATTAAGCAAGATGAAGCTCATGTTGGAGATGAAGTTGTTTTAATAGGCAAACAACAAAATGAAGAAATAACACTAGAAGAAATAGCAAAATTATGTAATACAATACCTTATGAGATATTATGTAACTTCACCACTTCTTCTAGAGTTTATAAAAAATACATAGATTAATTTTTTATATAAGCTTTGATAATCTTTTGTTCTTTTTCAGGTTTATCCATAGGACCTGTTTTCACATTTTCTATTTTTTCAACTACATCATAACCTTTAACAACTTCTCCAAAAATAGTATGATGCATGTTTAGCCAAGGAGTTTTCGCTGTAGTAATAAAGAATTGGCTGCCATTAGTATTAGGTCCTGCGTTAGCCATAGCAACAATACCAGGTTTATCAAATGCTACATCTGCTCGAAATTCATCTTGAAAAGGCTTATTCCAGCAAGAACGACCACCAGCTCCTGTACCTGTTGGATCACCAGTCTGAATCATAAAACCTTTTATGACTCTATGAAAAATAATTCCATCATAATAATGATTTTTTACCAAAGTTAAAAAGTTTTCACAAGCTTTTGGTGCAACGCTCGGGTTTAATTTAATTTCAATAGTGCCTTGAGTAGTTTCGATGCATACTATTTTATCTTTTTGATCCACTTGTTTCTCCTTTGCAGTTAAATTTTTTGAAAATGTAAATAATGTAATAAAAACTAGAAAAATTTTAAGAAAATATTTCATAACAATCCTTCTTTTAAAAAGTTCTCTTAAGTCAGTGCTATACAAAAGCTTTAAATGTTTAAACCGGCAATATATCCTGTAGTCCAAGCATTTTGAAGGTTATATCCGCCTGTCACTCCATCGACATCTAATATTTCTCCTGCAAAATATAGGTTTTTACATATCTTACTTTGCATATCTTTAAAATCGACCTCTTTTAAATCTATTCCCCCACAAGTAACAAATTCTTGTTTGTTAATAGACCGGCCTTCAATTTTATAAGTATCACAATATAACTCATCTGCTATCTTTTTTAAATCTTTATTGGAGATATCTTTTAAAAGCCTTTCTTTAATTTCACTATCTCTTAAAAGATAGGTCCATAAAGATTTTGGAAAGTTAAATATCTTAATGTTTCTTAAAGTTTTTTTAGGATAGATTTTTTTAAAGTAAGTCAAATTCTGTTCTATTTCATCTTTTGGTCTAGCAGTCCAATTAACAATAAGAGAATCTCTATATTTATTTTCATAAAGATATCTAGCTGCATAACTAGATAAATTAATAATACAAGGCCCGCTAAACCCTTCATGAGTGAAAAGAAGATCTCCTTCTTGTAAAAATGAGGTGTTTTTAATTTTCACTTTTACAAAAACGCTTATTCCGCAAACATCTTTAAATAATTTTGAATTCTGTATTTTAAAAGAAAAAAGAGAAGGTATGGGCTTTTTAATCAAATGTCCCAACTTTTCAGCTAACTCAAAACCTTTCTCACTACTACCTGTAGCTAAAAGAAGTTTTTTACATAATATTTTTTTTGAATTTATAAGAGATATTTCAAAAACATCATTTTCTTTAGAAATATCAACAATTTCTTGATTAATACTAATTTCAATACCTTTTTTATAAGCTTCATCTAAAAAGCAATCTACAATTGTTAAAGAGTTGTTTGATAAAGGAAAAACTCTTTTTTTATCATCAATTTGTAGTTTTACCCCTCTAGACTCTAACCATAAGATCATATCTTTAGGCTGAAATACATAAAAAGCTGATATTAATTCCTTTTCTCCTCTAGGGTAATGCTTACTAAGTTCTTTTAGATCATAACAAGCATTGGTAACATTACATCTACTTCCCCCTGATATCTTTACTTTTGCAAGTAAAGAAGAAGATCTTTCTAAAATTAATATTTTAGCTTCTTTTTTTATTGTCTTAGCATTTATAGAAGCAAAGATGCCG